>JAEEGI010001104.1_pt1 | contig 68358 bp, 58 predicted proteins | sample 8958751 | NCBI WGS metagenome assembly JAEEGI01 (sample SAMN16246545, study PRJNA631951) | gut metagenome | biome: gut microbiome; feature: rumen; material: KS-attached | host: Bos | place: Iran: Karaj | collected 2018-10
CGGCTGTAGGACCTCCCGATTGCCCAACAATAACATTACGTTTCTTTTTCTGTACCATTAACTCCTGTCCCCTTTCAAGTAATAAAAAATACCTTATAACTAGTATATGTGAAAAATCGTCTAAGCTCAATCAAAACTTAAACGTTTTCATATACAATTTTACTCACTTTTTAGAGTGAATTTTACTACCACAGGATTATGATCCGAACACTTAAATTCCGTATTAATTGTTTCAACATTATTAACCTGCACATTGTCGGAAACTATGCATCCATCCAGCATATAGTACTGGAAATGCTCTGGAGATTTATCGTCTGCATCAGTTAACGTTTGATCGAGAGATCTGCAGGTTGGATATGTGTCATCATAGATAAAGCTAAAGCTGCTGCCAAAATCCTCAACGTTGATGGTTCCAGCCTCCCACTTACCCTCAAGTACAGGATACTTGGAGATATCAATGTTAGAAAAGGTCTGATTAAAGTCACCAGCTACAATGATGTAGTTCCCCTTAGCTACTTCATTATTCATCAGTTCTTTTAACATATTGGTCTGTGCGATCTTGCCTTCTCCTGAGTCATAAGCTTCAAGATGAAGGTTGATGATCACAAGCTCTCTGGAAGTTCCCTCTACAGGGAATCTTGTTACCAAAAGACATCTCTTTAAGTTAAAAGTCCTAAGCGGCCATTTGAATGGGCATGGAAGTGCAACTCTCTCAGCAGTAGTCATTTCATGAGAAGAATATGTTGTCTCTCCAGCCAGTACACGACCTATTGGAGGTACTGGAAGAGGAACAAAGGACACCTTAAAGTTAGGTGCAAAGCAGCTCTGATATTTGAAGACATCGGCTTCGCCCTCACTCTTTAGTCTCTCAAGCTCATCGATAAAATACGATCTGGAAGAATTTCTATCAAGCTCCTGCATCACAAGAAAATCTGGCGAAAGAGCATCAACCTGTCTGGCTATACCTGACAGATTCTCCCTGACTCTGGACTCATCTGCAGTGTAAACCATCTTACCGCCATCCATAAAGAAGTCAGCGTTATCTCCCAGAGCGCCATAACCGATATTCCAGGTCACAAAAGTGTACTCCTTGTCGGTTTCTGTGCCAACTCCCTCATTGCCAATAATCTCAACCTGCTCAACGTTTGCAGGTTTATATTCATCAATAGTGAGATATGCCATAAGTGTAATGACAACAAAAACAGCAACAAGTAGCACCGCGCCTACAAACTTAAGTATATTCTTCATTTTCGCCTCTCTTAGACACAAAAGGGCATCTGCACAGCGTGCAGATGCCACTTAACATCAACTTAAAAATCTTCTTCCTCAAGGGCAATCCTCTTCCCCTGAGCCTTGCCAAGTCCATACGCAATCCCTGCCACAACAATCACTGCTGCAACACATACTGCGCACCCAATGAGAAGCTTCTTTTGATCTTCATCGAAGCTATCCCAAATATCCATGGCCTTATCTATCTGAGTCTTGCAAAAATCTACTGTTGTATCAACTATTTTTACAAAATCCATAATCGCCTTACCCCCATAAAGTGTATTATGAAACCCTACTAACTATGATAAACCTTTGAGTGTCTTTCCTCAAGTTTTTTTAGTACATAATCTCTCCAGATGAAGTCTATGATAGCTGCAAATGGGATTGCCAAAAGGATACCTGCAACACCAAAAAGTCTGCCACCAATTACAATTGCTATGAGGATCATAAGAGGTGATACTCCAAGGCTCTCTCCGAAAAGTCTGGGTTTTAAAATATAGCCATCTACTGTCTGAAGCACAATTGTAAAGATGATAAAAGCAAGTGCATACCATGGCTGGATCAGTACAAGAATAAAGGCTCCGATGACACATCCAATAATAGGGCCAAATGTTGGTGCCAGGTTAGTTACACCAACAATAACTGAGATCAGCACTGCATATGGTATTCCGCCAACCAGCATGAATATCAGATTTATAACTCCGACAATTATTCCTTCTACAATATCCATACTGATGTATCTGATGATAATGGTGTTGCATCTCTGGAAAAATATAGCAGCATTTTTGTGAGCCTCAGGCTTCATGATAAGACCTGTAAATTTCGCAAAACCACTTTTAAGTCTTGCCTTATCCAGCAAAAGATATATTGCCAGGATAAAAGCCATCACAGCATCAAAGATGCCCTTTCCAATATTGGCAGAGGTTGTGACCACATTGCCAACATTATTAGAGAAATACTCTCCGATCTTGTCCAGTATCTTATCACCCATGGTAGCAAGAGCGCCCAGCTCTCCGCTAAAAATACCAGTAGTATCGTTTTTCTCAAGGTCTCTTAGTATTCCCTGTGTTGTTGCAACATATCCATCAACATTGGATACAAATGTACTGACACTGTCCACAAGCTGAGGAATAAGAGCCACAAACAAAAGAACTACCGCAACTATCAGTACTACAAGTGAACATACTACAGAAAGTCTCCACTTGGCAGTTTCATTCTTCATTTTCTTAAAAACTTTGTCATTAAACACCTTGGAAAGAGGATTAAAGACATAAGCAACAATAAGTCCACTCACTACCGGCTTGATATAGCCATATAACGAGCTAAAGCCCTGTGCTATGTTGCTAAAATTTGACATTATCATATAAAGAACAACAGCTGAACATGTGGCTATCGAGTAAGAAAACCACTTTTTCTTGGTCAGATGCTTAAAAAACTTCATGTATCGCCTCCATCAAATTACTCTTTTATGCATTACTACAAACAATATTATAACGCTTTTTGTGCATTACCTAAACTCATTATATTCTCTATGCTTCCTGATAACTTTGGTACTCTTTTTCTTAACGTTCTTTCTGACCTTATTCTTGTGATGATCATCATAGAGCACCTTAACCGCCGGATGGAAGAATCTGTTGATAAAAGCGCCTATCAGGAAAATGTAAATACAAAAATAGAGCCAGAACATCATGACAACCGGAGTTGCCAGGCTTCCATATATAGAATATGAATTGGGAAGACTCACATACAGGGAAAAGAGCCATGAAAAGACATACCAGACCACCGCGGAGAAAATTGCTCCAGGAAGCTGATATATAAATCTCATCTTGGCACTTGGCACAAAGGTATAGATAAGGGCAAATGCCAATGTTGCTACTCCTATTACCATTATGAATTTGAAATTAACAAAGAAATCAATAGCCGTCCAGACGTGCGGATATGCATTCATTATCAGTTGTTTGACAAAGTTACCAAAGACCATGATCACGAGCATTATCAGCACGATAACGATCATAGCGATGGTATATAAGGCTGCAATAAATCTCAGGTAAAAATAATTACGACGCTCATCCACATCATAAATAATGTTAAGTCCCTTGATAAGAGCAAGCATTCCAAGCGCTCCTGTCCATATAGCTGCAACAGCGGAAATAGAAAATACTGCAACAGACTGTTCATAAGCTTCATCAACAAGTCTGGTCATAATATTATCAGCAAAATCAGGCGTAATCTCAACCATTACGCGTATAAGGTCTTCCTCTGTAAGAACTGTATAGGGGAGAACTGAAGAAAGCAGAATGAGCATAGGAATAAGGGACACAATAAGAAAAAAAGCTGTACTGCTGGCATAAGATTGCATATTCTTTTTCTGCATGCGGACTGAAAAGTCTCTTGCAAGCGCAATTAGTGCAGCTCTTACGTTCATGTTGCCCCCTCACATGGAAAAAGCAGTCATTTGCATGACTGCTTTATTTTCCAAAAGAAATTCCCAAAATGCCGGTTCCTGTTATTTGACTCCTAGCTAACGCCAGGTGGGTTACCGCAACCATAATCGCTGCCTCCCTCTCCCGTAGCTGGTCTGCGCATGCGCAGGGCCGAAGGTGTGACATTGAAAATGATGATGTAGGAGTCCCGTTTAAAGTAATGTAGGTTCAAATTACACAGGAGTTGTCGGACATCCCAGGAGAACTACGTTGTAGTTCTTTTATACCTTTATTATAGCCAAAGACTCCCATTTTTCAAGGGGTTTACGGCATTTTTAACACTTATTTTATTTTGCCTTAACTAAGGTGAAATTATGATTCTTATATCGTTTATATAGATGAATCATAATCACATCAGATAGCTCTTGTAGCCTCTTTGAGCCACTCTTTAACTGCCTCATCCTCAATAAGTGGGCTTACCTTATCGTAAACCATCTTGTGATACTTATTAAGGAGCTCAACGTGCTCAGGCTTCATGTAACGAGCATCAATAGCATCAAGATCAATTGGTGCATAAGTAAGGTGTTCAAAGCCAAGGAACTTGCCATACTCATTCTCAGAACGCTCAACAACCTCAATGATGTTCTCGATACGGATACCGTGGCTTCCCTCGATATAAACACCAGGCTCATCTGAAACGATCATGCCAGGCTCAAGGAGAGCTTCTGAAGCGCCCTCAACATATCTCCATCTAAGGCTGTGAGGACCCTCATGTACATTGAGGATATAGCCAATGCCATGACCAGTTCCGTGGTTGTAATCAATTCCGATATCCCACAGAGGTCTTCTAGCGTATATATCAAGGTTTCTTCCAGTGCAGCCCTCAAGGAAAAGAGCATCAGCCATCTGAAGCATTCCTGCAACAGTTGCTGTGTAGTGCTTCTTGATCTCGTCAGAAATCTCGCCAACTACAATAGTTCTGGTAACGTCTGTTGTACCACCCATGTATGTTCCGCCTGAATCAACAAGGAGCATGCCCTGTGCCTTAACCTGTGCGGCATTGTCCTTTGTAGCCTCATAGTGCGCCATAGCTGCATTTGCATTGTATGCGCTGATAGTTGGGAATGACAGCTCAATAAAACCAGGAAGCTCTGCTCTCATGCTATCAAGCTTCTCAGCTGCTGTATACTCTGTCATCTCTATCTTACCGACATTCTGCTTAACCCAGTAGATGAACTCAGTGAGCTTAGCACTATCTCTAAGATAAACTTCTCTGATATTCTTAAGCTCTGTCTCATTCTTGACAGCCTTCATGAGCTCTGTTGGATCCTTCACATTCTTCATCTGAACGCCAGCAGCCTTAGTCTTTTCAGAAAGAGTCTTGAAGGTAAGGAAGTTTGTATTTCTCTTATCATAGAGAATATCACCATCAAGCCCTGTCTCAGAAATAAAGCTCATGATCTCATGATAATCTCTAAGCTCAATACCAACCTTGTCGCAATATTCCTTAGCCTCAGCTGTAACCTCAGCAGGCTGAACAAAGAGGATGAACTTATCCATAGTAATAAATGCATATGCTAAGATTACAGGATTACACTCAACATCATTACCACGAAGGTTTGTAAGCCAGCAGATATCATCAAGCTTGGATAAAAGATGTGCCTTAGTATTCTCTTTTTCCATAGCCTTTCTAACATCTGAAAGCTTCTGCGCAAAGCTCTTACCGCAAAGTTCATCTGAAAGAACATAAATATCATGGCAAGGAAGTGCTGGTCTGTCTGTCCAGATCTCATCAGCAAGGTCCCTATCGATCTTGAAGTTTACCTTCTTATCAGAAAGTTTTTTCTCAAGTCTCTCACCGATACTTGTGGAAACAACTCTTCCGTCAAAGCCAAGAGTCTGTCCCTCTTTCATGTTCTGAGAAAGATATTCCTCGATAGTAGGAACACCAGGGTCACCCATCTTGTAAAGGTCAACTCCTGTTCCCTTCATCTGATTCTCAGCCTGTATAAAATATCTGCCGTCTGTCCACATTCCAGCGAAATCCTGTCCTACAACAAGAGTTCCGTTTGATCCGTCAAATCCACAGAAGTACTCTCTAACCTTGAAAAAGTCAGCTGAGTACTCTGAGTTGTGGAAATCAGAAGTAGGCATCATGTAATAATCTATTCCGTATTCTGCCATCTTGGCGCGAAGCTTAGAAAGCCTCTCTTTGATAACTGTATTCTCTGCCATATTAAACTCCTTTGCTCAATTACAATCTAAAGAGAATTTTATCACAGACAGGCAGACTTGCAACGATTAAAATTCTCAGGATTTTATATATTTAAACCAATATGCTATAATAATTTCGTTCAATCAGATAGGTGGTACTTCCCACCTGATTCCAAGAATATCATAAGGGAGAATTTAGAATGGAAGAAAAAGAAATACTTAAACTCATTGATCACACACAGCTTCAGGCTAACGCTACATGGGAGGACATTGTTTCTCTTTGCGACGAGGCTGTTAAATATGGCACAGCAACAGTTTGCATCCCTCAGACATACCTTAAGAGAGTACACGACAAGTACGGCGATAACTTAAAGCTCTGCACAGTTATCGGCTTCCCTCTTGGTTACAACAGTGCTTCATCTAAGGTTGTAGAAGCTAAGGATTCAATCGCTGACGGTGCTGAAGAGATCGATACAGTTGTTAATATCAGCGATGTTAAGAACCACAGATATGATGAAGTTAAAAAAGAGCTTCAGATGATCCGTGAGGCTTGTGGCGACAAGCTCCTTAAGGTTATCATCGAAACCTGCTACCTCACAGAGGAAGAAAAGATCGAGCTCTGCAAGATCGTAACAGAGGTTAAAGCTGATTACATCAAGACTTCTACAGGCTTTGGTTCAGCTGGTGCTACTATCGCTGACATCGAGCTCTTCAAGAAGCACATCGGTCCTGACGTTAAGATCAAAGCTGCTGGCGGTATCCGTACAATCGAGGATGCTCTTGCATATGCAGAAGCTGGCTGCAGCCGTATCGGTTCTTCCAAAGTTGCTCCACTTATCGCAGCTAAGTATAATCTGTAATTCATTACATGAATTTTGATGCGCTGGTTATGGCGCATGCAACAAGAGGCCGTCACTAAGTGACAGCCTCTTTTTTATTCCTGCTTATCTGCAGGTCTTATTCCGTTTTTCTCATGCTCTTTTACCAAAGCTTCATGTATAGCCCTGGCGATAACTTCCTCGGGAGCTCTTTTCAGAGCTTCAGCTTTCTGGTTCTTTTTTATCTTTATCTCTTTCTTTGGTTCCTCTGCCATGACGATTCTCCGCAAGTTTCGGCTCCAGAGCCTGCTTCTCGTTCTTGATTTCCCAATGGATAAGGAAGGTAAGTGCAGCTCTTAGGGTTATTATCGCGCCCAGAATTCCAAGCTCAGCCCAGTCTCTGACTACTACAGTCCTAAGAACCTCTCCGCCCAGCTTAAATTCCAGCGCAAGTGCAATTCCCTGTGCAAGCTGAAGTCTTATGGATTCATCCTTTTTGAGCCAAAAGATAAAGCTTTTGACCGCTGTAAAAACAAGAATACAGATTCCGAAAAGTTCCAGTAACAGTGTTGAAAATTCAACCACATAACGAAGCAAACTCTCTGCGCTCTGATATGCTGCTTCCATAAGTTACCCCCTTTTTAGTCACTTACGATCTGCCATATCCACATAATCTTTTCTTGGTTCAATAGCCATATATGCCGGACGAATGATCTTGCCGTTATTAGCAAGCTCTTCCATTCTGTGAGCACTCCAGCCGACAATTCTTGCAATAGCAAAAATAGTAGGATAAAGCTCTTCTGGAAGCTCTAGCATTCTGTAAACAAAGCCTGAATAGAAGTCCACGTTGGCACTAACGCCCTTGTACATGGTTCTCTCTCCTGCAATAAGCTCAGGAGCGATTCTCTCAACCATCTCATAGAGAGCAAGCTCATCCTCTTTGCCCTTTTCTACAGCAAGCTTCTCTACAAAGCTCTTAAGGATGACAGCTCTTGGATCAGACTTGGAATAAATAGCATGTCCAATACCATAGATCAGTCCAGCCCCATCAAAGGCCTGTTTGTTGAGGATCTTATCAAGGTATGCTCTTACCTCATCCTCATCCTTCCAGTTCTTGACATTGGCCTCGATATCATCAAACATATGCACAACCTTGATGTTGGCGCCGCCGTGGCGAGGTCCCTTAAGCGAACCGATAGCTGCTGCTATTACAGAATAGGTGTCTGTCATTGATGAGCTGACTACATGAGTTGTAAAAGATGAATTATTACCACCGCCATGTTCCATGTGAAGAACAAGGCAAATATCTAAAAGTTTAGCTTCAAGCTCTGTATACTTACTATCCGGTCTTAACAGATACAGAATAGTCTCTGCTGTAGAGAGTTCTTCCTTTGGCGGATGGATAATAAGCGAATTGCCCTCATGATAGTGATTATAAGCATGATAGCCGTATATTGACAAAAGTGGGAACATGCTGATGAGCTGAAGCGACTGCCTCAGGACGTTGGGAAGCGATACATCATCAGCATGATCGTCGTATGAATACAGAGTAAGTACGCTCCTTGCAAGAGTATTCATCATATCCCTACTTGGAGCCTTCATGATAACATCACGAACAAAGCTTGTTGGAAGGCTCTTGTAAACTCCCAGAAGCTTTTCAAATTCAAACAGTTCTTTTCCTGTTGGAAGCTTGTCAAAAAGAAGCAGATATGCACATTCCTCGAATGCAAATCTGTTCTCTTTGACCGCAGCATCTATAAGCTGATGGACATCGTAGCCTCTAAAATAGATTTCACCATCAGCCGGTATTTCCTTGCCATCAACATTTTTCTTGGCGATTATTTCTGATATTCTGGTAAGACCTGTAAGTACACCCTTACCATTTAGATCACGAAGTCCTCTTTTGACATCGTATTTGATAAAAAGATCATTTTCGATAAGATCAGCTTCTTCTGAAAGCTTGGACAGTTCAACAATTTCCGGTGTGTTTTCCGAGTAATATCCCTTGCCTAAATCCATACGCACCCCCTATATTAAACATTCAATTTCAGTTTGAATTATTTCTTATCAAATGTGAGTATTACACAACCCACTTAAGATTAATAGAATTTTCTTTTGCCCTTGTCGATCATAAGATTTCCAATTAGGAGAACAACCAATGCTATACCATATATTATAACATGAATATCTCCTCTACCGATAAGGTCACAAAATATACCTGTTACTCCAAGTAACACCAAAGCGATTCCCTGGGCCACATGACGAGGATAAGAATAGTTAATAAACCCTGCTCTGTCCTTCATCTTCTGAACATTTACATCAGGTGGGATCATAACTCCCACCTTGATCTTGTCTACAGTCTTCATCTGAACTGCATAGTATATGATCATGGCGCCACCAATGATGATTGCCAGATCAAATATGTTATTAAAGGTATCCATTACATTCCTCGGTTCCAAAAAAATTACTGATCATGATAATAAAACTCTTCAGGCATTAAGAAAATCGCAAACAGCTTTTAACATATCAGCTTTATCAACTACTGTCTTATGTCTGATCTCAGCAGTTCTGATAGATGAAACTGCCTCAGGAATCTCTACGCCTGATACAGCAGAAAGCTCATCTGCAAGAGCAAAATCATCCTTGCTCTCATCGCCCTTACCAAGAGCATTCATGACGCTTCTGGTGAACTTAAATGGGCTTGCTGTAGAAGCGATAACAGTTACTGTCTTGTCGCCAGTCTGCTCAACATACTTGCTGTAAACAGAGCTTGCAACAGCTGTGTGTGTATCCATGAGATATCCAGTCTTGTCGAATACTTTTTTGATAGTAGCTGCTGTCTCTTCCTCTGTAGCAAATCCGCCAAAGAAATCAACGAGCTTTTCTCTCATTGCAGGTGTGATCTCGTACTTACCAGTCTGAGTCAGCTGAGCCATAAGGCTTGCATCCTTTTCTGCATTATCACCAGCGATGTGATAGATAAGTCTCTCAAGGTTACTTGAAATAAGAATATCCATTGATGGTGATGAAGTAAGGACAAACTCACGGTTTCTGTCATACTCACCAGTCTGGAAGAAGTCGAAAAGTACCTTATTGGAGTTAGATGCACAGATAAGCTTGGCAATCGGCACACCCATATTCTTGGCATAATATGCTGCAAGAATGTTACCAAAGTTTCCTGTAGGAACAACTACGTTGATAGAATCTCCCTCAGCAATTCTGCCCTCCTTAAGGAGTTTAGCGTAAGAGTATACGTAGTAAACAATCTGTGGAACCAGTCTTCCGATATTGATTGAGTTAGCTGATGAGAACTGGAAGCCCTTGGCATCAAGCTCAGCAGCAAGCTCTTTATCTGTGAAGATCTTCTTAACTCCAGTCTGAGCATCATCGAAGTTTCCTTCGATACCGATTACGCAGGTATTATCACCCTTCTGAGTAACCATCTGCTGTTCCTGAATCGGGCTAACGCCGTGCTTAGGGTAAAAGACAATTATTCTTGTGCCAGGCACATCGGCAAAACCTGCAAGTGCTGCCTTACCTGTATCTCCACTTGTAGCTGTGAGAATAACGATCTCATTTTTTACATTATTCTTCTTGGCTGCTGTAGTCATGAGATATGGAAGGATTGAAAGAGCCATATCCTTGAAGGCGATTGTAGCGCCGTGATAAAGCTCAAGATAGAAAGCTCCGTCAGCTTCAGAAATTGGAGCAATCTCCTCTGTATCAAATTTAGAATCATACGCATGAGAAATGCAGTATTTGAGCTCTTCCTCAGTATAATCTGTCAAAAGAAGCTTCATAACTTCATATGCTGTCTCTCTATAGTCAAGCTGTGCGATTTCTCTAAGAGTCTTTTCCAAATGTGGAATGTGATCAGGGACATATAATCCTCCATCTGGAGCAAGTCCTCTTAAAATAGCTTCGGATGCCTTAATCTGCCCCAAAGCGCCTCTAGTGCTACTGTACAAAACTTCCTTTGCCATTGCGTTTACTCCTCTTTTATTGGTAAAATATAAATGCAGTATAACATAATACTATCTGATATATCTACACAATATTTTAGCACTTTGAATTATTAAAGTTATGCGATTTGCCAATTGTTTTTGTCTTATGGGGGAATATCTTGAAGACTAGTAAGAGTATCGGTGTATATTATACAACCTTAAAAGATGGCACACCTTCTTATAGAGCTTCCATAACCTATGGAGGTAAGCATATCTCCCTTGGCTCTTTTGACAATGTGAAGGAAGCTGCGGCTGTTTTTCGCGAAGCATCTAAGATTCTCAACTCCCCTTCCATCAAACTATCTTCATATAAAGAAAAGATGCACATTCCTTACGAGAAGTTTGTTTGCCTTATCAATTATCGCGACAAAGGAATGTACATTCCAACACCGATATATCTTGAAAAGACATATTTCACATATCATTTAGCTCCTGATTACGCGCTAAAATTCGATATTGATGATCTCTTTTACTACTCCTCTCACAAAATCATGAAAAGAGGCTCTCACCTGTTCGTTGCTGACTACGGCAGCCAGTTATCTGTCCTTCAAAGATATGGCATTCAGAGCTACGCAGTAGAAGGAAGGGATTATCAGTTTGCTAACGACGATCCCACCGATTTCAGATACGAAAATATCATTATCTTGAACAGATACCGCGGTGTCAGACAGTTCGCCGAGAAAGGCTTTATCAGATATAAGGCCGTTATTCACGTGCGAAGCAACTATGTGATCGGCAAATACAACTCTGAAGCCGAGGCGGCAATCGCCTACAACAAAGCCGCCGATATCCTCACAAAAAATGGGATAAAGAAGAACTTCCAGCCCAATTTTGTGGAAGATCTCACTCCATCCCAATACGCAGATATCTATATGAAATTAAAGATTTCGCCTAAGATTGAACGAGTTAAGCCGAAATAGGTTATATAATGAGTCCTTGTCTCCAATCTTTCATGTGGAAGCGGACGAAGGCGGTGGCGCCTACGATTGTCCAGGTAATTCCTGTTGAAATCCACAGTCCCCATGCTCCGATAAGTGGAATAGCACAAAGGAATGCTGGGAAGATTATTCGTCCTATCATCTCTGAGGCTCCGGAAATTGCTGGGAACTTGGCATCGCCAGCACCATTTAATATTCCTCGGCATACATAAATGGTTCCAAGTGGCAGATAGAAGTATGACAATATACGCATAGCACTTGAACCGTAAGCTATTATCTCTGTTTCTGAGCTGTCTATGAATATCTTTACCAGAACATCTCCGAACAATCCCATAACTATGATCATGACGATGGCGTATATCACCATCATCTTCATTCCGTTCTGATAGCCCTTCCTTACGCGATCGCCCTTGCGAGCTCCGATGTTCTGACCTGTAAAGGTTGAAAGAGAATCCTGGAGAGCTTTGAACTGCATATTTACAAGGTTTTCAATCTTACTTGTAGTGGTAAAGGCTGCGACAACCACAGAATCAAAGGAATTGATAACTCTCTGTAATATTACGAAGGAAAGCGCTACAAGTCCGCTCTGTAGTGCCATTGATCCTCCGATGGTATAGCACTTGGTAATGATATAACCATCTAGCTTCCAATCAGATCTGTCTATCTTGAAAACAGGATTCCTAAGGAATGCATAGAGTATTGAGCATGCTGCAGATAGAATCTGTGCTGTGATAGTAGCAATAGCAAGTCCTGATACGCCGAGATCAAATACGATGACAAATACCAGATCCATGACTACATTCAAAAAACTGGAAATAATGAGGAAATAGAGCGGTGTTTTGGAGTCGCCGATTCCTCGCATTATATAAGAAATAGTATTGTATAGTGCTGTTCCAAAGAAGCCTATGCAGGTGATGGACATATATGCTACAGCATTTTCCAGGATATCCTCTGGAGTCTTCATGACATAGGTCAGTACTGGTCTTGAAAAAACAAAGCCAAGAAAGCCTACAAATAAAGAAGTTGCTGTCACGATTACAAGTGCATTAGTGATAACTTTTTTTACGCCCTTCATATTACCGGCACCAAAAAACTGTGATACTACGATACCAATACCTGTGGCGAGTCCGTTACCCAGTGCAAAGAAAAGGTTTGTGACATGACCGGTAGAGCCAACAGCCGCAAGAGCTCTGGCATCGATGAATCTGCCTGCTATGATTGTGTCGACAATGTTATAGAATTGTTGGAAAATATTTCCCATCATCATGGGAAGCATGAATGCAAGGATCAGTTTGGTAGGATCACCAACTGTCATATCCTTGGCATATTTATCTGCCATTGGGTTAGCCATATTATCTCCTGCTCAAATCAATAAGACATGTTGTATTCATCAGCATTCTATCTACCATCAAACTCTGGTTGTCCACTTAGTGCAGTCGATTATCTCTGTAGCCAGAGACTGGTAGAAATCTGGTTCGTGGCAAACCATGAGGATGCTGCCCTTGTATTCCTTGAGGGCGCGAAGGAGCTCTTCCTTGGCGTCGACATCAAGGTGGTTGGTAGGCTCGTCGAGAACGAGGAGGTTGGACTCGCGGTTGATGAGCTTGCAAAGGCGAACCTTGGCCTGCTCTCCTCCGGAGAGAACCTTGCACTTACTCTCGATGTGCTTGGTTGTAAGGCCGCACTTAGCAAGGGCACTACGAACCTCATACTGAGAAAAGCCAGGGAATTCCTTCCAGATTTCCTCCATACAGGTAGTCTCAATATCTGGAGACATCTCCTGCTCGAAGTAGCCTATAGCTACGTTCTCGCCCGGTTCTACGCTTCCGCTGATAGCTGGAATAAGTCCCAGGATACTCTTAAGAAGTGTTGTCTTACCGATTCCGTTAGCACCAGTAAGGACAATCTTGGAGCCACGCTCCATAGTGATGTTAAGAGGTGACGAAAGTGGCTCGTCATATCCGATGACAAGATCCTTGGTCTCAAATAACACCTTACCAGGAGTACGAGCAACCTTGAAATTGAACTCTGGCTTGGGCTTTTCCTGAATCTTCTCGATAATATCCATGTTATCAAGCTTCTTCTGACGAGCCATAGCCATATTTCTGGTAGCAACTCTTGCCTTATTTCTGGCAACGAAGTCCTTGAGGTCAGCAATCTCCTGCTGCTGTCTGTTATAAGCAGCCTCTCTCTGAGCCTTCTTCATCTCATAAACTTCCATAAACTTGTCATAGTCGCCTACATAGCGGTCAAGACTGTGTGTCTGACCATCCATGTGGTAGATGATGTTAACAACGCTGTTAAGGAATGGTATGTCATGAGAAATCAGGATAAATGCATTGTCATAATCCTGAAGATATCTTGTAAGCCATACAATATGCTCAGCATCGAGGTAGTTAGTAGGCTCGTCCAGCAAAAGAATATCAGGCTTCTCTAAAAGAAGCTTAGCAAGCAGGATCTTGGTTCTCTGTCCACCTGAGAGCTCAGTAACATCTCTATCAAGACCTAAATCCAGAAAGCCAAGAGCTCTTGATACCTCTTCAATCTTGGAATCGATCAAATAGAAATCTCTGTTAGTAAGAAGATCCTGAATAGTTCCAAGCTCCTCCATATATGCCTCAAGCTGCGCTTCATCAGCTTCTCCCATGGCATCGCAGATCTCATTCATTCTGGTCTCCATAGCATAAAGAGGCTCATAAGCAGATGCAAGTACATCACGGATTGTCATTCCCTCTTTCAAAACAGCATGCTGATCTAGATATCCAACCTTAACATTCTTGGCCCATTCGATCTTACCTGCGTCAGGCATAAGCTTGCCAATAATGATATTCATAAATGTGGACTTGCCTTCGCCATTAGCTCCGACAAGTCCAATATGTTCACCCTTTAGTAATCTAAAAGAAACATCGTCAAAAATCGCTCTATCACCAAAACCATGAGTCAGGTGCTCAACATTTAAAATACTCATAAAACTCCTCAAAAAAACATATATTTGCAGTAAACTGCATCTCAAATAGTCAATACTACTGACTATCATCTGACTTTCTTATAAAGGTAATACATAAAATCATAATCTCCCCAGCCATACTCTTCTGAATCGATCAGATCATAGTGATCATCAATTGATTCGGGGATAGAATCTCTCACGAGAACATAATCAATAAGGCCTTCTCTCACATATCTCTCCTGCTCCATGTATGGATTGTTAGCAGGATCATCAATATCAAGAGTCTGCGTCTGGAACCATCTGCAGCTGGGCACAATATCGCAAAGAGTATAAAGCCCTGCATCAAGACAGCCAACATTTAAAAGAGTAGGATTCTCTGTCTGCAAAACCTCATCTCTGAATCTGTACATAAAATAGTTTTCTTTTCTCTCTGCCATAAATGGAACATTCATAGAAAAAGTTGCTATCTGCATAAGTGCCATCATTATAGCAAATACAGGAAGTCCCACAAAGCCAAAACCGGAAGTCTCGTGCTGAACAGCTTTGTCAAGTCGATTTGCCAAAAGAGCTCCGCCAAAAACAGCAAAGACGCTAAGTGGAAGTGAGTAATATGGAAGCTCTCTTCCACCGCCAAATATACCAAGAAAAGTAAACACAAACAGGACAACAATACTAATCCTTGTCAGTATCATAGCCTTTCTATCAAAAACACTTGCAACTAATCCAATAATAACCAGAACCATATACATCCAGTTATCCCAGATAAGTCCAAAGAAGATTTTGATCATAGCCTTGATTGACTGCAAAACACTTGTGTCTGCGCCTACCTTGCTGTACACAAAGACATTTACATGGATATAGCCCCAGTACCATTCATAAAGGCCGCCCTGAACCCCAAAATAAATTATCCATGGGATAAAAGGCACAAACATACCAAGCAGGAATACCAAACATGCCTTGATGCCTTCTTTCAGTTCCTTATTAACAAGGAATGAAACAAATACCAGCATCATCCATGCAAAGAAAAAGCCAAGTCCTGTAAACTTGATATTAGCTATCATACCTGCTAGAAGGCCACCAATAAACACTCTCCTAAAGCTCATGGCACCATCCGGATACTGCTTCTTAAAATACTCAATAAACAGATATAACGCAGCTACGATGAACGGAAGACATATCTCTTCAGCTGACCCGCCCCACCAAAAGCTCCTGGAGCTGAAAATACCACCCATGCTCAGAATAGTAAGAGTTATAGATGTCTTCTCCCCGGCATAGAGACGTATAATCTTGTAAAAAAAGATTGCGTCAACCAGAGCAAATATTATCTCCATTATAAACACACCCATAAAGGTTGTATGAGAAATCAGATAGCACAAACCATAGAAAAAGTACAGATACATACCCTTCTGGTCAAAAATATCTCTATATGGCATCCTGCCATTAAATATGCCTTTCCCAACACTAAAGTAGCTATTAGCATCACCCCAGTTATTGAAACAATATAAATAAGATGATCTGCTGGCAAAAGAAAGGCCGGCAATAACTGCCACTAATAATATTATGCACTTGGAAATAAAGGCTTTATCCTTTTTCAGCATATACTTCCTCTATGATCAAGATTCTGGATTTATTACAGGCTGGCCCGTAACTGGGTCATACTGAACTGGCTGAACTGGAACAAATCCCTGAACCGGAGCCTGTGGTGCTGGCTCAACCGGAGTAAGTCTCTGACCTGTCATCGGGTCAAAGTTCATTGCAAATTTCTGTGGTTCAACTGGAGTAAGCCTCTGACCTGTCATTGGATCAAAATTCATTGCAGGCTTCGCTGGTGCTACCGACTGAACCGGAGTAAAACCTGGCATAGGAGCAATTGGCTGCGCCTGTGCAAAAAGAGCTGTATCTGTCTTAGAAAGCGTATTAACCTTTCTGATAGCATAGATTGTGATCACTACCTCGAAAAGGAAAAACACAAACATAGCAAATGGATATATATCAGCTACAGACAGAACAAAGTCGTAGAAACCATGTACCATCACCGGAATAATAAGAGCCAGCTTAAGGTTTCTGTCTCTTCCATTATTATCTCCAAGTACCTCGCACTTTTTGGCTGTGCCGAAATAACATCCCATAAATACCGCATCTATAGCGTGACCTGGCACTGCGAGAAGAGCTCTCATAATAGCTGTAAAGAATGTTCCGTCAGCTATATACAAAATATTCTCAAGAAGAGCAAAGCCAAGAGATGCAAATACCGCATAAACAACAGCATCGAAAGTATAATTAAAAGCTGGATGCTTCCATGTAAGCTTCTTGACTACAACGTACTTACCAGCCTCTTCAGCAAGCGCTACAACAAGGAAATTCTCAAGGGCCATATACAGAACGCTCTCTTCATAGAAGAAAATACCCAGAATTCCTCCGCCAACAACCTCTAAAATATATGCACTGAGTGTTGATAAAACGCCGAAAAGAAATATCTTAACCAAAAGATCTGCCGGCTCTTTCTCAATCTTGTCAGCCTTGTAGATATAATACAAAAGAACTGCTGCAGGCAATATTGCCAGGTACATCATTAACATAGTTTAATCTCCCATAACAAAATTTATTTCATCCGAAAAATTATCATATCCGGAGCACACTGTAATATAATACCCCGAAAGCTCATATCCCGTAAAAAAGATATTCTCAAGAGCTTCCCCTTCGTAGTAAACACTGTTCCCCTGTTCCAAATCTATGAAAATCCTGCGAGGATCCATTGATAAGCCCTTGCCATAGTACTTCATAACGCTTTCCTTCATGGTCCACATTTTGGTACACAGAAGGTCTGTATCAACCCGATTCTTCGAACGATATTTAATATACTTTATCTCCTCATCCTTGTAAACAAAATTCATTAAATTCCCGCTGAATCTCTCAGTTTCCTGGACGTCAATACCTACACTGGCATCAGAAAAAGCGCATACAGCCAGGTTCCCCGAATGGGATAGATTAAACTCAAGGTCTGTAGCGCCCTGCACATGCGGCTTCTGAAAATCATCATCAAAAATCACAGCATCGCTTGCACCAAGCATTTCAAGGCCTTTGTATAGTAAAATCCCAGCCCCGAGTGACAGTCTTTTGCTCTGCTGTGGTTTAAATCTATCTATCTTATTCTTCCTGTATTCTGGCATCTTATGATACCAGTCATCAAAAACTTCCTGATCTTTGAGAAAATCAACATCTATCCCCAGAATAAAATTATCTTGTTTCATCTTCCTCAAGTCTCTCCACCCCATCTCCTGTAACAACAAGATACTCCCCATGCCAGAACTTATTCTGCAGTTCATTCTTGGTGATGGTAGGTGAAAGAAAAACGCCTTCCGCAAAATCTATAGGTACACCCATCATTTTATCATAATACTCGTAGGTGTCTATTCCAGAGATGATAACCGTCTTTTTCAGCTGCATGATCATATTGATCCTGTTCTGAAGCACAATATCAGCATTTTTCGCATCATCATTCTCATAGATATTTCTGATATCAATAATAACGCCCTCGAAATCGTAATTGATCAGAGCATTCAATCCAAGGAATCCGGCTTCATACTCACTTATGTACATTCTGATTCCGTATTTAACCAGATTTCCCATGGTCTGTGACAAGACATCCTTGGTATACATAGCAAAGGATTCCTTCATCACAAACGCTATAAGTGATGGATCAACGCCATAATGATCCACTATTTCTTTTACCTTCCTGACAAATTCGCTCCTGATAACAGAGGCTGACACAATTGGCACAAGAACAAAGTCCATCTGCATGTCAGACTTATCTACACCATAAGATAAGAATCTGCAGACTTCCTCTAGCATCTTATACTGGATCTCATCGATAAAGCCTGTTCCCTCTGCAACCTCCATAAACTCTTTGGGAGATATTTCACCCAAAACCTCATCCTTAAGGCGCAGTGTCATATGCGCAAGCTTAACCTTAAGACCATCCTTGGTATAAACCGGTGTGTACATATAACTAAAGGTCTTATTGCTGATTCCGCGACCAATGGCCTTCTCAACCTCAATCCTCCTGACAAGGAAATCAAGGTCCGAACCAATGAGAATACGTTTATCTGTTCCAGCAATACTGGAGGAATCCAGCAAAAAGATATCATTCATGGTAGGAAGCTGACTTGGACAATCTGCCACAAGGATCCTGACATCAAGCTTGATACTGCTGCCATCGTTATCCCAGGTCTCATCAAACCTGTCTGTTATTCTGGCTATAAGTTCATCTATCTCGTCATCGGAACAGTCAGTGCAGAGCATATAAAAGACTTCAAAGCCCGTATGATACACATTTAAGTCGTTTCTAAAATCAACCAGGAACTCTGCAACCTGAGCTATAAGCTTATCTATACTCTCATATCCAAAGAGCTTTCTATAGCTCTCAAGATTTTCTATTCTGATACACAAAGCCTTAAACTGTCTTCCCAGCTTGAAAAAAGCCGAAACATCCTGAACAAAAGCACTTCTGTTATATGCTTCTGACTGTGAATCAATCCTGTCATCATCCTTCTCTATCATGATCATGAGGCCACTCAAACCAATAGCCTCACAGAGAAGCTCACATTTTATCTGAGGGAACAGCATCTGAACCACAGTTCCCACCATCGCAAGGGCCATGAAATAAATCATGGCAACTCTTTTCATACCATTTATGACATACCAGCTTCTAATAAGGAGGAAAACTCCAAGTAAAAAATATGCTGCGGAAAGCGCATAGGCAAGATATACTCCCGGGCCTCTGCCATATTCCAACGGTCCTGTAATCTTGAAAACAAGCTCTGTAACCGGATTAGTAAGGAGCATCAGCTCAAGGAAATAGAACGGGAACTTTATAAGGTTTTTCATTCCTTTTGAGAACTTAAAGCCAGTTCCAGTAATCGTAATAATATAGAAAACCAAAATAGGTGTAATGCCAAAATGGGTGAAATAGTAAATCATCTGGCAGGAATAACTGATAGTCCACCTGAAAAAGGCCGGAATATGAGAATGAATTGCAATATAACCTACAGGCTCAGTGACACAGCCAATGAGCGTGAAAGCTACAAGCATCATAAATAATCGATTTCTGATACGATTTCTCTTTCGCATCATCGTCGAATAGAAAAGACACGTTATGCAAATAATTGCAGCAGCTATTCTGTAGGTAGTGCTGTCAAGAAGTGTCAGATCCAGCATTCGTCTTATTTCCTCTGTTTAAAAAATGCATCAAGTGTACTAAGAAGCTTGTCTCTACTGATAGACTTAAGAAGGTAATCTGCAGGTTTAAGAGCAAGGACATCAGTTACACTCTTTCTATCGCTCTTACCAGTGAGGAACATTACAGGTATTGAGCTGGAAAAAGATTCGCTCTGTAGCATCTGCAAAACCTTAGGACCATCAAGCACAGGCATATCATAGTCCAATAGAACCAGATCAGCTTTGTTACTGGCAAGCCATGCTACTGCCTGAGTTCCGGAATTAGCCATTCCAACCCTGTATGTGTCCTTGAGCCACTCTCTTATCATCTGGATAAAAGTAGGATCATCATCCACGATCAGAATACACTTTCTCCTCTGAAGTTCGAACTCATCATCCGTAACAATGGATACCTTCTCCATCAGATCTGCCATATCAAGAGGCCTTGTCACCTCAAACGCAATATCCTCCTTAGGTACATAGTGATGAAGCAGCTCAAAGGCAGCCTTATCACCTATTACAATAATAATGATATTGTCATCCATGCACTTATCCTTGAAATAAACCATGGCATCCGTATGATCTTCAAGATTTTCATCAGTGTATAGGATGACAAGACTCACTCCTGCCACTTTGGCACTTAAATCTCCGACAGCATACGTCGAATCCACCACCTCGAAGTTATTCCCTTTGAGCAGATTCTTGATGGCGTTTACCATAAAGGTCTCTTCATTTCGTACAAGCATTATTTTCTTAAACATGTTATGGCTCCTAACTGTTCAATTTATTTTGTACAAGTTCCGTTATCTCATCCCATTTAAGTTTATAGGAAAGCTTGGAAATATTGTTTATCAGTTCCTGATCATCATCTGGAAGCTTATATTCTTTAAGGGAATCCAGAATAAACATCAGAGTGTCGTAGTCGAGCACCTTGCTGACCTCAAGGATACTGTTGTAGGCATCCAGGAGCTGTGCATTGGTAATATCTTTTTTATCTATCACCTTTTCTTCCTGCACTCCGGTTATTTCAGGTATTTCCATGAGACTCTTTTGAATAACATCGTACTTGCCCATAAGCTCATCATAATGAGCTCTGATGGTATCCAGGTCTCCTGCATTGCCGGCTGCCTCAAGATTTTCAGCAAGCTTGGACAATTTCATTGCTCCTATTGTCCTGCTGGTACTCTTAAGCGAATGAACATAGCTCGTGTAATCCTTCCAGTTCTCTTCTTCATAAGCATTAACTACATTTCCTCTTGAGCTGTCGATGGACTCGAAATATACCTTGATGATGCTAAGGTAACTATCCATAGTTCCGCAGTTCTTAAGACCTTGCTCCGTATCAATCTCATCTATCTTTTCAAGAGCTTTGAACCACTTTTCTGCGCCGGCTGCCTCATTATTAGTATCCGAAGTCTCCTCTGTGCTATCCTGTACTCCAGGAGAAGCTTCGTCCAGTTCAATTCTGGTAATTGTAACCTTATCCTCAGGAAGGAATTTGATAAGCGTTTCCTCAAGCTTGTCACTTTCTACCGGTTTACTCAGGTAATCATCAAATCCAACCCTAAGGAAATTATCTCTTGCTCCCGTAATAGCATTAGCAGTAAGAACAACGATAGGTGTGTCTAGGTTTGGACTCTCCTTATCATCCTTGATTGCCTTGAAGGTTTCCGTTCCATCCATTCCCGGCATACGATAATCCAGGAAAATAAGATCATATTTTTTCTCATGCTGCTTTTCAAGACATTCCATTCCGCTTCTGGCAGATTCAAGCTGTATCTTGGTAGGCTTAAGCAGCTCTCTGATAACCACATGGTTCATAGGAGTATCGTCTACTACCAGTACTTGAGCATCTGGTGCGGTAAAGGATTCCTTGTACGGCTTTCTATCCTGTACATTCTTGTTGATCCTGCTCCTGAAATCGCCAATCTTGGTATCGCCAATAACCTTCTGAGGAAGGAAGAACGTGAATGTTGAACCTTTTCCATAGACACTTTCAACTGTAACAGAACCGCCCATAAGATCCAGAAGAGAGCTTGTAATTGCAAGACCGAGTCCACTTCCTTCTACTGTCCTGTTCTTTTCTGTATCAAGTCTCTTGAACTTATCAAACAGCGTTGGAAGCTCTTCTTCCTTGATTCCCATACCTGTATCTGAAATAGCAACCTTAAGTGTGATCGTATCATTAAGGTTCATTTCGCCTGTGGCTTCAAGTGTTACGCTACCCTCCTGGGTATACTTAACCGCATTATTAAGAAGGTTGACCATTATCTGACGAAGTCGCATTTCATCGCCATACAATGTATCCGGCAAATTCTCATCTACTTCAAACTTAAGATCCAATATCTTTTGCTCTGCTTTGATATGGATCATGTTATAGACATCATTAAGAACTGAGCTGAAATCATATTCAGCCTCAGTTATTTCCATGCTGCCCGCTTCAATCTTGGAGAAGTCAAGAATATCATTGATAAGTGATAAAAGAGTTCTTCCTGCTCCCTCAATATTCTGGGCATATTCAAGTATCTTTTTATCCTTACATTCTCTAAGGATAACCTCATTCATACCAAGAACTGCATTGATAGGTGTTCTGATTTCATGAGACATATTCGCAAGGAAATTACTCTTTGCTTCATTAGCAGCTTTTGCTCGTCTTTCCTCCATTCTGGCCATTTCAGTAGCCCTGAGTATTGTAATAAACTCATTCTTACTAGCAGGCTGTGAGAAGTAACGTCCCTGCGTATAATCCGCCTTGATGTCACTTATAACATCATAGCAGTCCTGATAATCTACATCTGAGAGTATTATCTTCTTTCCCATCTGTCCTATCATCTTAAGCCTGTTTTCCAGGATGATCTTACTCTGAGGATTTTTCATTGCATTCTGTATAAGCCTTGCGTCGATCTTGACTCCTTCAAAAACTGATGAAGCTGCTGATTGCATGTTAAAAACGCCAGTTCCGTATTCATCCATAAAGAATCTGATACCGATCTGGTTAAGGCGTCTCATAGTTTCATATAGAATATTCTGATCAGTAGCTGCTTCAGATTCTGAGATGTCAAATACGATCATTGCAGGAGAAACACCGTATTTGTCTACAAGAGTCTTCACTCTTTCCACAAAATCAGCCTTAATTATCTGAACAGAGGACAGGTTTACACTGATAAATTCAATTCCCATTTCATCGACAATACCACCGCCAAGGAAATAGAAAACCTGCTCCAATATGTACCAGCCAAGAGTTTCTATCATTCCTGTCTGCTCTGCTACAGGAGTAAACTCTTCTCTGTGAATATGTCCGAACTCATTATCTCTCAGCTGCAAATAGGCTTCAGCAGCGCAGATCTGAAGCTCACCCTTTGTATAGATTGGGTTGAAATAAACCCTGAAATTATCATTTTCTATTCCGCGTCTTACAGCCTTTTCCACGTCGGCTCTACGCAGCAGGAAATGTAAATTATCTCCTGAAAGAACATGGTCATATTCTTTATCAATAGCACTGTCTGACAAAAGAAGCAGATACTCAACACTACCAAACTGCTCGGGCGCTCTTGCTTCCAGTATAATTGCTTTTAATAAAACTTCTCTTTCTTCAACTACCCATTCTGTTTTGAAGCGCTCATATATCTGCTCGCCTATGTCATCCGCTGTGCTCTTGGTTATCTCCGGGCATAGCAAAATGAAAGTATCTGCGCTCATTCTGTAAACTTCAAAGTTCTTGCTGATACTTCCGAAATATTCCGCACAGCTTCTCAGGATTTTCTCAAATTCCTCATAACCTGTAATCTTCCTATAAAGCTCCGCATTAGTAATTCTGATACAGATATTGTAAAAGCTTCTTTTGTACTTATAATAGCTTCTGGCGTCACGAATAAAGGCGCTTCGGTTATAGACTCTGGTGGATGCATCTATCCTGTCATCATCATTTTCGAGCATCATCATAAGCCCCATGAAGCCGATGGCCTCTGCCATAAGTTCGCTTCTTATCTCAATAACCACCATCTGAAGCGCTGTTCCAATTATGACCAGCAGTGTAAAATAAACTATTGCAGTTCTTTTCACTTTGTTAAGATCATTCCAGTATAAAAACAGCGCAACCATGGAAAACAGAATATAGAATGCACTTATTCCGTATGCTATATAAACTCCAGGGCCTCTATGAAAAAACAGATTCTTATCGATGGTAAATACAAAATCATTCAGGGGAGTTACAAGGACCATAAGCTCCATAAAAATGAATGGAATGCTTAGCATCAGGCGAGCTCTTTTAGAGAACCTGAAAGAAACGTTACAGACAAGAATAATATACAGCGCAAAGATTGGCGTTATAGCAAAGTGTGTGAAGAAATAGATAAAATTACAAATATACAAAAAAGCAAACTTGATACCCTCAGGAAAAAAAGCAGCCTTGGACAGCTCTCCAAGAATCGCCATAAGGGAATCAAGGGCCACAATTGAACAAAGAGAGACAAAAAGCACACTTCTAAGTCGCTTTTTGCCTTTCATCAAAAGCGTATAAAAAATACATGTAATACTGATAATGATGGCAGCCAGGTTAAAGGTAATGCTGCCTATTCCCTGAAGATCAAGCATAAATCTACCCTATTATTTTTGAGGGAAAAGATCACGATACCACTTAAGAGCGTTAAGATAAGCCTCGTATACCTCATCCATATCAATATTATCCAGTACCATTAACCTTGAAACCTCTGTCCAGTCCGCATCCTCATATCTTCGTATGAAGTTAAGTATCTTCGCAAAGTCTCCCTTGTTTTCCAAAAGAGCCTCTCTTACATTCTTGGAAACCTGAACCATATTAAGAGCTTCTTCCATAGTCTTATCCAGCATGATATCAATAGCTGAGAACAGTCCCATGATAAAGAGCTCCTGCGACGCCATAGCCATCTCAAAAGGCTGTGCAAGTCCTTCTGCGAATTTCGCCCTGATCATTGAAAGCCTTGTAATCTCAGATGGTTTATCAGAACACAGTTCTTTGGTAACTGCGGTATTGATCCATCTCTTAAGCTCTTTCTGACCAAGCATGGCAGCTGCATGGCGAATAGAAGTGATGTCTGAATTAAGAGCCATTCTGTTGACCATTTCCAAAAGAGAAATAACAAGCGCCGGGTCTTTTCCGATAACATCAGCAGCCTTCTGAAGATCAAAATCAGGAGCATTAACAACATTAAGAAGTTCAACATAGTTAACCTTAAGAGGATTAACCTCTGTCTCTGACTTCTTGACAGGCATTCTAAAGAAGCTTCCTTCGTACAGGTCATAGCCGCCATCTTCCTTGAGTACCTCATAATCCTCCTGAGACTCAACGTTAACAGCTATCAGCTTCACATTAGGGTAAACCTGGCTGAAATATATCTTTGCTTTTGAAATATCAATCTTTGAATGATTTAAAAGAATATAATCGCACTGACCAATAATATCTTTATATGGTTCAAAATCTGCTATCTGTAGTTTTCTGATTGCCAGCTTGTAGCCCTGTGACTTAAGCTCTTTTACTCGTTTAATATACTGCTCATTAGGAACTATTGTGTTATCCATCAAAAGGACAACTTTATTAGCTGGGACAGTACACTGAAGCGAAATCTCGGCATAAATGGAAAACTGATTAACTGGAACAAAAACTTCCTTGCCACCTGAAAGCGTACCAACTCCCATACTGCTGACCACTTCAAGTTCATGCACAGTTCCAGCGCCATCATATCTAGCACCACCTTCATAATTAGGATTTAGAAAGTGGTTTTCTTTTCTGGCAAAAACAGAATATGCGCAAACAAACATATTATCGTCAAATAATGGAATCAGTGTAGCTAGCATTTGCTGCTCCTTTCATCGAGGCAAAGACATATTCCCACTTATCTATATTTTAGCAAAAACGCACCTCTAAACAAATTAAATTCTTATAAAATTCCGTAAATATCCAATCAAAAAAGAGATTAGCAATTTCTTACTAATCTCTTTAAAAAGGTCTTTATAATGTGTCTCTACGTTTGATGTACTGAGGGTGTTCCTGAGTGCCCCTAATATCTTTGGCATGGATGATATGAGCCCATTTATCTACGACTGCATTCTCGATATGAACGCCTTCCTCTATGACTGTGTGAGCCATAATGATCGAGTTCTTGATAACAGCACCCTTTTTAATGGTTACTCCACGTCCAATTATCGAATTCTCAACAGTTCCCTCAATCAGACATCCATTAGATATAAATGCATCTGAAATCTTGGCTGTCTCGAAATACTGTGTAGGACAAGAGTCTGTTGTTCTGGTATAGATAGGCCATCCAGCTCTGAAAAGCTCGCTGGCTACGTTATAATCCAGAAGTTCAAGTGAAGCCCTGTAATAATCCTGAAGGCTAAGAAGTGATGCAAAATATCCCCTATGCTGGTAGCCTCTTATATCAAGCTCATTACACTTGAGATTGATTATATCTGCAAGTGTATAGATTGAAGAAGCCTTGTGCGCAGTACGAACTAGCGATACAAATACTTCCTTACTCATGCAGTAGGTATCCATGAAGATGTTCTTTTCCTTGGCTGTACCAAGGTTCTTGTCAATGGATGAAATACCCTTCTGCCTGTTGATCTCAACTGTCTTACAGTTCTGGTAACGCTCCTTGGCATTATCAACCTTGTGATAAAGCAGTGTAACATCTGCGCCAGATGCCACGTGAGCATCAAGAAGCTGACCGTAGTCCTGCTTGTAAACCATAAAGCTTGGAGCAATGATGACATAATCCTGATGCATACGCTCGATGATATCTATATTCTCCATGTATGCACAGATGTCATTATTGTAAAGAGAATGAACATTGCTGTCCTCTGAGAACAGCATCTGGATCTTACCTCTTTTACTGTTGATATTGTAATGTCTGCCCGATCCAATGTGTTCTGTAATAGATCTTGGCCTTGAACGGATGTAAACCTGAATCCTGTTAATACCACTGTTACTCATGTTGGATATAGGAAAATCTATTACTCTGAATCTTCCGAGGAATGAAAACGAACCAATAGGTCTGTAATCGTGAAGACCTTCTACGTGAATAGAGTTATCTGCTGAAGAGACAATTCCAAAAGCTCTGTTTGCCTGCATTACTTTGTACCTCCCTTCACGTTTTCTGCCACAAGAAGAATCTCTTCACTGCCCTTTGATCCTACTTTAGCTTTTTTACCAATATGAACGTTTTCTGCCACCAAAGCTCTGGTAACAGTAGCGCCATCTTCCACCACAACTCCCGGCATCAGTACACTATCTACAACCTTGGCGCCCACTCCAACAACAGCTCCTGTGAAAAGAACTGAGTTAGTAACTGAACCTTCTACTCTAACGCCCTGGGTGATATAAGCTCTTTTTATCTTGGCTTCCTTACCGATGTACTGAGGAAGTGTAGATACATCCTCTGTGTAAATAAGCCAGGAAGAATCATTTAAGTTAAGCTCATTCTTGGGATCAAGAAGATCCATGTTGGCTTCCCAAAGAGAGTCTATGGTACCAACATCCTTCCAGTATCCACTGAACTCATAAGCAAAAAGATTTCTATTTTCCCTGAGCATTCTAGGAATGATATCCTTACCAAAGTCATGATCTGATTCAGGATTGTTCATGTCCTCAACCAGCATCTTTCTCATAAGCTTCCAGCTAAAAATATAGATACCCATAGAAGCGAGATTACTCTTAGGCTTTTTGGGCTTTTCTTCGAATTCGACGATCCTGCCCTTGCCATCTGTATTCATGATTCCAAAACGGCTTGCTTCTCTCATTGGAACTCCTCGAACTGCGATAGTAGCATCAGCTCCCATCTCTTTGTGGTATGCAAGCATCTTGGCATAATTCATCTTGTAAATATGATCACCAGACAGGATCAGAATATACTCCGGATTATAATTGTCGATGAAATCAATATTCTGAGAAATAGCGTCAGCAGTTCCTCTGTATACGTCGAGGCCTTCATCCGCTTTTTCTCTTGGTGTCAGGACATAAACGCCACTGTCCTTGGAGTCAAGTCCCCAACGACCATCCTGAGCAACATAACTGTTCAAAAGGACAGACTCATACTGGGTCAACACTCCAACAGTGTCAATTCCGCTATTTGCACAATTACTAAGTGGAAAATCAACGATACGATACTTACCGCCGTAATACACAGCAGGCTTGGCTACTTTGTTTGTCAGATCTTTCAGTCTGCTACCACGACCGCCAGCAAGTATCATGGCAAGCATTTCGGTTTGCGCCATACACAACTCCCCCTATCCTAAATAATTGACATACATTAACGTACAAAGAAACTTCCCCGTCAGCTGACCACAGAAATCAACTGACCCTATACATCTATGATATCACAACTATCGCCCCCACGCACCCCAAAGCATTATGTAAAAGAAAGTTTTATCAAAACATCAAAGTAGCATAAATAAAAAAGGAGCCTTGAATTCGTATATCTTCAAGGCTCCGATTATTATTCTTACTTGAGTTTGAATTTACCAACGATTTCTTCGAGGGTACCGGCAACTGCTTCCTGCTTGGTTGTCATCTCGTTTACGTTAGATACAACATCGGCTGCAACCATAACGGAATCGTTAACCTGGCTACTAAGATCTGCTGTATCCTGTGTAGATTCAGCGATATTCTGAATAGCCTTACTAACCTCTTCCATGGATGCTCTGATGTTCTCAACCATCTGAGCAATGTTCTCGGAAGAATCTCCAAAACGTCCTGCATCATCACCATACTGCTTGGCAAGTCCAACGAACTTGTCATAGTCAGGTGTAACAGTCTCTTTAATGAATCCAAGAAGTTCGCCTGATGAAGAAGAAAGTGTTCCAAATGCTTCCTGTACTCCATCGATTGTTTCTCTGATCTGTTCTACTGCTTCAGACGTGCTACTTGCAAGCTTGTTGATCTCAGAAGCAACTACTGCAAAGCCCTTACCTGCATCACCAGCTCTTGCAGCCTCGATACTTGCATTAAGTGACAGGAGGTTGATCTGGTCTGCAATCTCAGCAATTGTATCAGCTAGTGTTCCAATCTGATCAACGACCTTAGCCTTCTCATTAGCTTCCTCAAGGTCAGCTTCTCTCTGCTCGGCAATAGAAATAGCATAGTCGTGAGCCTGTTTGCTCTCTTTTTCGATATCCTGAGCTCTTGCCTTGATATCAGCTGCATCAGAGCTTGTCTTTTCAGTCTCAGCAGCAAGCTGATGAACAGATGCGTTAACTTCTTCTACAGATGCATTAACCTGCTCTGTAGCTGCACCAGATGACATCATCGCATCATTAACACCAGAAATGTTACCCTGAATACTTGTAAACTGGCTGGACAACTCATTGGCCATACTTGCAAGTCCGCTTGATGTCTCACTAACCTTAACTGATCCATCAGAAATCTTAGAAATAACATCCCTGTTACTCTCAAACATGTTATTAAGAGACTCACTCATGGCACCGAGCTCATCGCCTCTTCTGTTGTCAATCTTATCAACAGTAAAGTCTCCGCTTGCCAGTACACTTGCAAATTCCTTAACACTATTAATGCTCTTGGCGATACTCATAACGAATATCATGATTATCGCTGCGCCGATAATAAGTGCTACTATGCAGATGATCACAAGAGTTCTTGTTGCAGCATCAACAGGGCCTGATATCTCATCAAGATCCATAACAATACCGATCTTCCATCCTACATTTGGAACATCTCGATATGTTACAAGGCGAGTCTTGCCGTCAACTATCATGATTCCCATGCTAGGGGTATCAGATGACTGGGCAAGTATTTCTGCTCCTTTGGCAGCAATACTGGGATTTGGATCTTCCTGCATTTTAACACCGCTCGAAACCTTTTCAGGATCATCGGTGTAAATATATGTTCCATCTGTCGAAAGAAGGAGAGCCCTTCCTGTAGTACCAATCTTTATTGATGATACAAGGTCAGCAACATTTGTAAGCTCCATATCAACCGTAACGCATCCTACAAACTGTCCGTTGTCGTAGATTGGTGCTGAACAGCTGGACATGACCATTCCTGATGAAGGATCATAGTATGGGTCTGTAATTGAAGCTGTTCCACTAGGAAGAGCCTTGGCATCAGTATAGTATTCCTGGTTGAAATAGTCATACTCTGCATTACTATAATCCCAAGTCTCAACTACAGTTCCGCCATCCTTATACCAATATGGTCCCACATACTTCTCATCAGCTTTATAGATATTTGGTTCAAACCAAACACCTGCTCCCAAGATAGAATCATTATCATTGATAACCTTGGTAAATGTCCCTTTATAGTTGTCAGTATCTACAAACTTATAAGATGTAGAAACCATTTCTGAAAGATTCACAGCTGTAGTTCTGATAATCTCCAGCTTGGAGTCTACACCTATAGCATTTGCTGATACATTCTGGAACATAGCATCGGTATTAGCTGTCTGCAGATTCGTACTAAGCTCCTGTGCAGCTACATACGTCAAAACAGCCATAGCAATAGCCATAACAGGAAGAATACACAGTAGCATCTTGGTTTTCAAACTCATCTTTTTCATCTAATTTGCACCCCTTCATGTAATTTTATTACACATTTATCGACATGAATTGTCATAAATTAAATGTACCTATAAATATTTTACATTATCACGATTTTATATGTTCTAAAAAATGTATAAAGATAACTGAAAAAAGCATTAATTATATCGTAACTTAGTTTATTTCAATTTCTCATCATGCTAGAATTTGATTGTGCAAATATGTATTTTTTAAAATTAAAATACAAAAGAAAGGAACACTATAATATGAATGCTGATCAGTATCGCAGAGCTAATGCAAATAGTTATAATGTATGTATAGTTATTTTCTTATGTGGAATACTACTAACTGTTATAAAGATATTCCAAAGCGGATTTCAAGGTGCCGATGTGGCAATCATTGCCTCCGCGATTATCGGAGCAGCTATGGCAACAGTAGGATATTTTAAGTTTTCTACCGTAAAAATGGGTTCTATCCTTATAATGGGTGGCTCGACTATTTTCTATTTTGTCATGCTGGTTGCTGAAGACAATATAGTATACTTTGCTTTTGGTCTGCCGATACTGATCTGTAGTATCATCTATTTAAATGTAAGGCTTTGTAAAGCAGGAATAAGTGCTATCACTATTTCTTTTACTATTACCTGCATAAAAGCATATGTTTCATCAGGAACTCTGGATATGATCCATGTGCCGGCCTTCATAACACTTGCACTTGCATTTATTGCTACAATTGCTACAGTATCTCTTCTATGCAAATTCAACGAAGAAAACAATGCAACCATTACCAAAAACGCAGAAGAAACACTAAAAACAGGTAATGAAATGGCTGAAATTGCCAACACTATTACTGACCTGTTCAATGAATCTCAGAATAATATGACAGATCTTCAGAACATCATTGAATCACAGCATTCAGGAATGCAGGATATTGCAAGCAGCATGGAAAGCACAGCTCAGGCTATTACCTCACAGGCTCAGAGAGTTCAGCAGATTCAGGAAGAAACAGCTACAACTGAACAGCACAGAAAAGATATGACAAAAGCATCCGAAAGTACTCAGACTGCCGTACGAGAAGGAGTAAGAGTCATTGGAGAGCTAAAGGAAAAATCACAAAACGTAGCACAGCAGAGCCAGGTTACTGTTGAAGCTACTCAGGCAGTTATCAATAAAGTTGCAGAAGTTACCAAGATTGTCGGATCCATCATGTCGATTTCCAAGCAGACCAATCTTCTGGCCTTAAATGCCAGCATAGAAGCTGCGAGGGCCGGTGAAGCAGGTAAAGGATTCGCTGTTGTTGCCAATGATGTAAGAGAACTTGCAGAAGAAACAAACACCGCTTCTACTGAGATCACTAATATTATAAACGAGCTTAATGAAGATGTTCAGAAAGCTATGGCCAGCATTGATGACACGGTAGCATCTGTATCTGAGCAAAATGAAATGATCGAATCAGTTGGCGAAAACTTCGACAGCATAAATGACAATGTAACAGAGATGCTCTCTCGCTTCTCGGAAATTGGCGAAGGCATGAAGTCAATTGCCAGCTCCACTACAGAAATCAACGACAGTATTTCCAATCTGTCAGCAACCAGCCAGGAAGTTGCTTCTCTTTCAAATGAAGGTGTATCTGCTTCTGAATCAGCAGTTTCCAAGTTTGATGATTTCAAGGGTATCCTTGGACAAATCTTCCAGCAGGCTAATAAGCTTAAAGATATGCAGCAGTAATTCTGTTACATTTTTAAATTATCAACATAATACTAATAATTTATTACAATTTAAAACATCAGAATTCATAGGGCTTTGGAGACACGCATTCCTCCAAAGTCCTTAAATTTTAGGGAATTTTTATAATTTTTTGTCGAAATGCCTTAACTTTTCGTGCAAAAATACGATATAATAATAGAAAGGTCAGATAAATACTGACTTAAAATTATTATACTATTTATGAAAGGAGGAACCGTGTGTATGACAGCTACATTGGATGCTAAAATGGAAGTAATGGACTGCATCAGAAAGGACTGTGAAGATGAATACTATCCAGATCCAGAAAAAGTAGCCCATATTACTGGATTACCATTGGGGGTTGTTTTTGATTTACTGATAGAACTCAAAAACCAGGGTTGTCTTGGCAAGAGATGATCTATTGTTCAAAAATGGAGAATACAATGGAAGAACAGCAGAATTAAAGGCTCTATGCAGATAAAGCATAGAGCCTTTATTATATCCTTATATAGTTTTAGAGCATCTCAACTGGTTCGTGTGTGAAATCAGCCATTCCGTCAGCATAAAGTTTCCTAACAAAATCAATAGCTCTTGCTCCAGATTCCTCAATCGGCACATTCTGGCTATAAATGTACTTAATCTGGTCTCCACTTACAAGTGAAAAATCAATCTGTGTTCCTGAAATCTTTCCATCCCCAAAGTCAAGAGGCTTAACCTCTACAGACTCTACTTCTTTCACAACGCCCTCGCTGAAAAGAACTCTCATGTATAACCCTCCTTGAATTGATTAGCAATTACTATACTTTATTTTATCACTATATTATCTAAATTGCGATACTCTTTGGCTAATTTACACCTCTATGCTATACTTAAACATATTACGATGTTAGTAACAAATACATTGGGGGCCTTATGAATAGATTACAAAAATGTCTGGGAGTAGCTATGGCTACTCTTCTTTCGATATCTTCTCTTACTGGTTGTTCCAATCAGGATAAGAGCGCGGTACAGGAGACCGCAAATTCCTTCATGGCTATCTTAGCTTCAGATTCAACAGAAGACATAAACAAATACGCAACTTCCGAGGTAGCAAACGGTGGTTTTGTTCAGCTCTTTAATTCCGATACTCTGGTTGATCAGATTGCCGATGGCGCCGGTGTTTCCGAGCTCACTGAAGAGTCCAAAGCTGAGCTTGATGAATTTGCTTCTCTTTTTTCTAACATGATACAGTCCTATTCCATCTCAGATATTAATCTTGAGAAAAAAGATGGAACGCAGACTGCTACTGCTGTTGCCACCTTCAAGACATCCTTTGCCATGGATATCCTTGGAAGTGAAAGCGCATCCAATAAAATAAACGATGCAATTACAGCCTACAACACTAACAATGCAGAAGAAATCGCAGCTCTTTACGAGGAAGGAACTGAAGTTGCAGAAGCTAAGATTTACAACGATATGCTAAGGATTATCCTTGAAATCTATGAAGATGAGATTGCGAATTCCAAAGAAATGACCTATGCCATCGTCCTTGATCTCGAAAAAAATAGCGAGACAGATTCATGGATTGTTACAGGCGTAAGCGACTATGACAGTTCCAATTCAGGTTCTGAAAACTAAATATAAAGCAAAAAAGCAGGGTCACCTCAAACACCCTGCTTTTAATTTATCCTTATTCTCTATTATTGTCTTGATACCGCTCCTTAGCATATAAACAGAAACCAGCACAGAACCCACAATATCAAAATAATAGGCCTGTTTGGTACCAGGCATTACTGCTACTACAAAGAGTGTCAGCGTAACGCAGCAATCTACTATGGATTTAGCTCCATATAACCTTGCCTGAACTCCAAGAATCGCATTGCCATTATGCTTGTATAGCCTTGTGTATTTACGCCAGAAAAGCGTGTTTGCTATAACTCCAAAAAGAGCTATAACAAAAGCGGGAGCTACATTGCCTTTATTGGTATTATCAGAAACAAAAGCAAGAATGATCATACTAAGTCCACTGATACACATTATCACTCCGACAAAGAGATTACTCTTACACTCTATTTCTCTTTTCCTGTTGTCATCCATGGACGCATCTTTGTTGGTTATCACATAGACAACAAATGAGGCTAAAATCGCAAGTAGCTCTGCAGTTCTCCTGGTAAAATCAGATATCTGCGTTGAGCTTCGTCCTATCATGAGCCCGATTCCCAGGACCAGTGGCCCTGGCGAACTCAGGATTACAGACAACAAAAGGGTTTTGTATCCACTTTTCTGATTCAGATTATCTTTAGTCATATGCTAATATTTCTCCGTTTAATCACTATCTGAATCTTAACGAAGTATCAGTTCTGCTATTACCAGAACAACCATTGTACCTATTGGACAGTAGAAAGTATCATATCCATTTTCTATATTGAGCTCTATTCCAGCACTGACAATTGCTGCAATAAGAGCCACAACAACGGTAGCTATAGTGCTGTACTTGCCATATATAAACAGAACGATCAGCAAAGATATGAAGGAAACGATAAACATAGAAATAGTACCTTCAAGGCTCTTTTTCCTGGACTTGCCTATCTTATGTTTGCCAAATCTCTTACCAATAAGTGCTGCCGCAGCATCACCAGGGCCCCAGGCAATTATTGCTGCAATTCCCAGCATTCTCTCACCAAGACGTCCCCAGCAAATACTGGCTACAATAATAAACATCGCCATAAGAGCCGAAAAACTAGTAGCAAACTCTCCCGACCATCTCGCATTAACAGCACTGGAAAGTCTGGGTACTTTGGCGCACAATAACAGAATCGGATATAATAGCACTCCCGCCATAGCCACCGCAAATACTGATTTTCTCCAGTCATCATACATATAAAACCAGAATATGCTAAAAGAGATAGCCAGCATATGCAGTATTTTTCTAAATACTTCTTTAGCAAAGTCCTTCATTTTTCTTTATTCCACAGAATCTATAAGTCCAAATATTTCTTCTTTTATCTTCTTGTTAGTTTCAAGAGCATTCTCTCTGCTATCACGGTTCGAATAGAAATAGAACTTGATCTTAGGCTCTGTACCTGATGGTCTGATGGCAAACCATGAACCATTATCCAGGAAGAGTCTGATTGCATTCTGAGGTGGAATATCCTCGTAGCCGTTAATATAGTCGATAACCTTATCTACCTTAGCTCCGGCAACCTCTGTAGGAATATTTTCTCTGAACCACTTCATCATACGCTGAATACGCTGAGCTCCTGGAATTCCCTCCAGAACCATGTTAGGCTCATCCTCTGCAAAGAAGCCGTACTTAGCGTAAATCTCCTGAAGTACATCCCAAAGAGTTTTGCCCTGCTTGCGGTAGTAAGCAGCTGCCTCAGCAACAAGCATACCAGCTGATATACCGTCCTTATCACGGATATCCTCACAAACCGCGTAACCTACAGACTCCTCATATCCAAAGAGATATGTATATCCATTCTCATGGAGGTATGGAATCTTACCACAGATGTTCTTAAAGCCTGTAAGTGTCTCAAACATCTCAATACCATAAGCCTTAGCCATGATAGTTGAAAGAGTTGATGTAACAATAGACTTAACCATAGCTCCCTTAGCTGGAAGTGTTCCGGCATCCTTACGTCCCTCAAGTACGTAGTTAACAAGAAGATATCCTGTCTGGTTACCATTAAGAGGAATGTAATTGCCATTGTCATCTCTGATCTCGATAGCAAATCTGTCTGAGTCAGGATCTGTCGCCATTAAGAGCTCAGCACCAAACTCTCTTCCGTACTGCTCGGAAAGCTTGAATGCATTAGGATCTTCCGGATTAGGATAGCCAACAGTTGTGAAATCAGGATCAGGATTCTCCTGCTCTGGAACGATCTTCCAGTTAGAGAAGCCTCTGTCTGTCAGCATCTGTCTGAATGGGATAGATCCGCAGCCATTAAGTGGTGTATAAACAAGTGGAATTGAAAGATCAAGCTCATCACCTTCATGAATAGCCATTCCCTCGATCTTATCAAGGTACTCTCTGTCATATTCAGGTCCGAGAACTACGATCTTACCGGCCTTAACGCCTTCTTCAAAGTCAGAAGTCTTAATGCCATTCCAGATATCAACAGCATTGATCTTCTCTGTCATGCCATCTGCAACATCAGATGATACCTGACATCCATCATCCCAGTATGCCTTGTAGCCGTTGTACTCTCTAGGATTATGAGAAGCTGTAATGTTGATTCCAGATACTGTGCCGAGACGTCTGATCATAAATGCAAGCTCAGGTGTTGGGCGAAGATCTGGGAATGTATATACCTTGATTCCATTCGCAGCAAAGATTCCTGCTGCAAGCTGTGAGAACTCCTTGGAAAAATGTCTTGGATCATGAGCGATGATAACACCCTTATCGCAAGCCTCTTTTCCCTTAGAAACGATGTAATCAGCAACACCCTGAGAAGCCTTACCTACTGTAAGGAAATTCATACGGTTAGTTCCTGCTCCAACCTTTCCGCGAAGTCCTGCTGTACCAAAAGAAAGATCCTGATAAAATCTGTCTTCGATTTCTTTATCATCTCCCTTGATAGCCTCAAGTTCAGCCTTAAGTGGATCAGAATCTGATAACTTATCCAGCCACTCCTGATATCTTGACTTATAATCCATTATTTAGTCCTCCATATATCATAAATAAATATTTGTTTTACCGAAATAAAATCGGGACGATCATATATATTATAATACACAATAATCGCCCCGCATCTTATGATTTTATTTTAAATCATTAATATACTATAAAATTATTTGTCACCAAGGATCTTGTTGATAACAATCTTACCAGCTCTCTTAGCTGCATAAGGTCCAACCTTCTTGAGCTTATCCTCAGCTCTAACCATTGTGCTAGCCTCAGGAATATCTCTTGTAAGGTGGATAGCATCGAATTCACACTTAGTTGTGCAAAGTCCGCATCCGATACACTTATTCTCATCTACAGTTGTGGCACCGCATCCAAGACATCTTGCTGCCTCTTTCTTAACCTGCTCCTCTGTAAGAGTAAGTCTAAGGTCATCGAAAGTCTCGTGAGCTACGCCAGCCTTCTTGCCAGGAATCTGTCTCTGAGCGTTGTCGAAGTTCTCAACAAGAATATCATCCTTATCAAGTTCAACGAACTCTCTTCTGTCTCTTGCAAGATCAAGTCTGTTACCCTTGTGAACGAAACGGTTGATAGAAACGAATCCTTCTCTACCGCCTGCAATAGCATCAATAGCAAATCTTGCGCCAGTGAATACATCACCACCAACAAAGATATCAGGCTCTGCTGTCTGTCTTGTAAGAGCATCAGCAACTGCTGTGCCATTTCTGTTGAGCTCAACCTTAGTTCCCTCAAGGAGTCCGCCCCACTGAACTGACTGTCCGATTGAAAGTAGAAGATTCTCACATGGAACTTCGATTGTGTCGTTCTCATCATACTTAGGGCTGAATCTGTGCTGCTCATCAAATACGCTTACACACTTCTTGAAGATAACAGCCTTAACGTGGCCTCCCTCAGTAACAACTTCCTTAGGTCCCCATCCGTTAAGTACTTCGATTCCTTCTTCCTTAGCCTCAGCAACTTCATCCTTGGCTGCAGGCATCTCTGCTGCGCTCTCAAGGCAAAGCATTGTAACCTTATTAGATCCTGCTCTAACAGCTGTTCTAGCAACGTCGATAGCAACGTTACCACCACCAACAACTACAGTATCGCCGTTAAGCTTGATACTGTGATCCTGGTTGATAGTGCGAAGGAAATCAACACCTGTCTGAACGCCTTCTGCTGTTTCTCCAGGAATTCCAGCCATTCTTCCGCCCTGCATACCGATAGCAATGAAGAATGCCTTGTAACCTTCCTTACGAAGATCCTGGATCGTTGTATCCTTACCGACCTCAACGCCACACTTGAACTCAACGCCCATCTGTCTGATAACGTCGATCTCTGCATCAATAATATCTTTCTCAAGACGGTAGCTTGGAATACCGTTCATAAGCATTCCGCCTGGTCTCTTCTCTTTTTCAAATACAGTTACAGGGTAACCATTAAGTCTCAGATAGTATGCTGCAGAAAGACCTGCCGGGCCACCACCGATGATAGCTACCTTGTACTCGTCACTCCACATTCCGCCATCGTGCTTCTCGCAAAGAGGAATGTATCTCTTGTCCTGCTTAAGTTCAAGAGAAGCAATGAACTTCTTGATCTCATCTATAGCAAGTGGCTGATCGATTGTACCTCTTGTACAAGCATCCTCGCAACGTCTGTTACATACAGCGCCGCAGATATATGGGAATGGGTTATCCTGCTTGATAAGCTTAAGAGCATCTTCATATCTGCCCTCGGCTGCCATCTTGATATACCCCTGAACTGACAGATGTACAGGACATGCTGTCTTACAAGGAGCTGTACCAGTCTCATAGCAGTTGATCTTGGCATCATCTCTGTAGTTGTAGTTCCACTTCTCAGGTCCCCACTTCTTCTTATCTGGAAGCTCAGCCTTAGGATATGTAACCTCTGTGCCGTTCTTCTTGCAAAGCTTCTGTCCAAGCTTGGCTGCTCCAACAGGACAAACCTCTACGCACTTACCACAGGCAACACACTTATCTTTTTCTACATGTGCTCTGTAAGCAGATGCTGACATATTAGGTGTGTTGAAAAGCTGTGATGTTCTAAGAGCGTTACATACGCCAGGAGCACAGTTACAAATAGCAACGATCTTGCCCTCACCATCAATGTTAGTGATCTGGTGAACGTAGCCATGTCTCTCAGCTCTCTCAAGGATCTCGTATACCTCTTCCTTGGTAATGTAATGACCGATTCCACGATCATCCATGTACTCAGCCATATCGCCCATACCGATACAGTAATCGCCACGGATTTCTCCAGAGCCCTCGCCACGCATAGCCTGCTGCTTACGGCATGAGCACTCAGAAATACCGTACTTGTCATACATATCGATCCAGCGTGAAAGATGCTCAACTGGAACTGACTGATTCTCAAGAGAGATAGCCTTCTCTACAGGAATAACATGCATTCCTACGCCTGCTCCTCCTGGAGGAACCATCTGTGTGATACCAGCAAGTGGAAGCTGTGTCATAAGGTTAAAGAATGTAGCAAGCTCTGGGAACTCATCTGTGAGCTTGTCCTGCATCATCATGAACTCAGCTGAACCTGGTACAAAAATAGGAAGCTCGTACTGTCTGTGCTTGTCAGCTGTCTTGGCTCTGTTCTGCTCGATGATACCAATCCATTTGAGACGATCAACCATCTCCTGTGCCTTGTCTACAGGCATGTTGTTCATCTGTGCAAGTTCCTCGATTGAATATGGAACTCTTGTCTTCTTGAAGTTCAAAAGGAACTTAACCTGTTCCTTGTTAAGAATATGATCAAGCATCCAGTACTCTGGATCTCTGTTATTGATCTTGTTTGTAAGTTTCTTAACATATCTGTCTGTAATGAGTTTTGCCAGCTCAATTACCAACATTTCCTTTTCAGGATCTTCTGCCTTATAATCTGGATCCTGCCAATAATCATTCTCATTGATCATTGGATCGCCAATTTTCCAATTGGCCTCAATCAAAGTTTTCTTCGCCATAAATCCTCCTACCTGTGTTTCTTGCCATCGTACATATAACTTTTTTGCCACAAAGTTACATGCCCCCCGAAGTGTATTCATTATACAAAATTCCCTATGGAATTTCTAGCAAAAACGTAGATATTTATTGCTTTTAAGGCAATTATTTATTACCAATTTAAATAGTTTCCAAAACTGGTATTGGTAGAGCGAAATATTAACCGAATGATCATATTAGTACCCGATAAAAATATCAAAATAATATTGTAATCAATTCATACTGAACGTATAATTTAGAACTAATTATTTAATAATTAGGAGGATAAAAATGAAGGTCGAGAAAGTCACCTTAGAAGACGCAAAAGAGCTACTGGATATTTACACTCCTTACGTCAAGAAAACAGCGATTACTTTTGAATACGAGGTTCCTTCGGTAAAAGAATTTGAGGATCGCATCAGAAACATCTCATCTAAATTCCCTTATATCAAAGCTGTTAATGATGATGGCAATATCGTAGGATATGCCTACGCATCATCCTTTAAAGGAAGACGCGCTTATGACTGGTCTGTAGAAATGACAGTCTATGTCAAGGAAGACTGTAAGCGTCAGAAAATCGGACAAACGCTCTATGATGCCCTTGAGAAATCTCTAGCTGACATGGGAATATTAAATGCAAATGCATGTATTGCATACCTGAAAGAAGGCACTACAGATGAGCACCTTACAAATGATTCCATGTACTTCCATGAAAAAAGAGGTTATAAGCTTGTTGGTACCTTCCATGACAGTGGATTCAAGTTTGGAACCTGGTATGACATGATCTGGATGGAGAAGATGCTTTGGGAGCACACCTCTACTCCTGCCCCTGTTAATTTTGGCAACTGGGAAATATAAATATAAAAAAAATCTAAAAAAATTATAAAAAACCAGTATGAAGCACAAGACGTATAATGCTATAATTAATGACGGAAAAAACGTTGGTCAGATAACTGGCCATCTATAAAAAGGAGAAAAAAAGTATGTTGGAGAAGTTATTCAAACTTGAGGAACACAACACCACCGTCAAAAAAGAAATCATTGCCGGTTGCACAACGTTCCTGACAATGGCCTACATTCTTGCTGTTAACCCTAACATTCTGGGAACAGTTATGAATGCTAACGGCGTATTTGTAGCAACTGCCCTTGCATCTGCTATTGCTACATTCATCATGGCATTTCTTGCCAATTATCCTATCGGTCTTTCTGCTGGACTTGGACTTAATGCTTACTTTGCTTACACAGTATGTCTTGGAGAATTGGCTTCAGAGGAGAATCCTTTTACAATCGCTCTTACAGCAGTTTTTGTAGAAGGTATCATCTTTATTATCCTTTCATTTTTCAAGTTCCGTGAACAGATCATCAACAGCATTCCTCAGAATCTTAAGTATGGTATCTCAGCAGGTATCGGTCTTTTCATCGCATTCATCGGAATGCAGAACGCTCGTATCATTGTAGCTAACGATGCTACTATCGTAGGTCTTGGAAGTTTTTCTGACCTTGATATGGTACTTGCACTTGTTGGTCTTGTAGTTATCGCAATTTTAGTTCATTACAATGTTACTGGTGGCGTACTCATCGGTATCATCGCTATCTGGATCCTTGGTATGATCCTTCAGGCAGCTGGCATCTATACATCAGCTAACCTCTTCCCAGATTTCTCACAGGGACTTCAGCTTGGAGCTATCAGTGAGACAGCATTTAAGCTCAACTTCGGATGGGCTGCTTCTCATATCATCCAGTTCCTTGCTATCACCTTCAGCTTCCTCTATGTTGATCTCTTCGACACAGTTGGAACTGTAGTTGGTGTTGCTGATAAGGCTGGCTTACTTGATGAGGATGGTAACCTTCCAAGAGTTGGTCAGGTATTCCTTGCAGACGCTGTAGGAACAACATGTGGTTCACTCCTTGGTACATCTACAATCACAAGCTTTGTTGAGTCAAGTGCCGGTGTTGCAGCAGGCGGAAGAACTGGTCTTACAGCTCTTACAACTGGTGTACTCTTCCTTGTATCACTTGTACTTAGCCCACTCTTCCTTGCTATTCCTTCATTTGCAACAGCTCCTGCTCTTATCTATGTAGGTATGCTTATGCTCATGAGTGTTACTAAGATCAAGTTCGATGGCGACATCGCTGATTCAGTAGGTGCTTACCTCGCAATCGTTATGATGCCACTTGCATACTCAATCGCAACAGGTATCATGTTTGCAGTAATCGCTTGGGTAGTTCTCAAGGTTTGCAGCAAGAAGGCTAAGGATGTTAGCCCAATCATGTGGTGCGTATTCGTACTCTTCGTACTGAGAATTGTAGCTCTTGTAGCTAACTTCCAGTAATCATCTGACAGTAAATAAGGCTCGCTTGTCACAACTGTGATAGCGAGCCTTTTATTATTGATTTAATTAAGATTAACCTTTGGAAGATTCCAAAGGAAGTGTCTTGCCATAACTCTCAGGATGATGACAAGAGCAAAACTACAGATCATTGCCAGATTCCATGTACCTAACAGTTCATGCATCACTACCATGAGAATGCCACCGATTATTATAGGAAGCGCATATACATGCTTAACGAAGATAGCAGGCATCTGATTGGATAACACGTCTCTGAGTACTCCGCCTCCAACTCCGGTTATGAATCCCAGGAATACCAGCAGGAACTTGTCATCTTCATAACCAAAATTGGCACCTATCATAACACCGTCAACCATGAAGGCTGCAAGTCCTACAGTATCAAATACAAATAGTCCCCTGTCATATAATCCTGAAAACTTCTGGGGAATTCCCTTATGAAAATACATTATTCCAAAAACTATATTGGCGACGATTGCTGCAACTAATACATAAATTGGATTTATAAACATCTGCGGTGGAAAGTTTCCCATTATGATGTCCCTCGTCAGACCTCCGCCACAGGCCGTTAATATCGCCAGGATATTAACTCCAAAAATATCCATCCTTTTCTGAATACCTGTGATAGCGCCGGATACAGCAAATGCTACAGTTCCAATTAAATCAAATATTACAAGTAATGATAAAGACAATTTAACTTCACTCCAAACAATCTATTATTTGATGCATATTCTATTCTTGCCGCTGCCCTTTGCTTCATAAAGAGCTTCATCAGCGCGGCGGAATACATCATCAACACTGTCACTACTTTGGAACTCAGTCATTCCTATGCTGACAGTTCTGCTTCCTATTCCCTCATATTCTGTGTCAGAAATCTGCTGTCTTACCTCATCCATAAGCTTGTACGCTTCATCAATAGATGTCTTAGGGAGCATAAAGAAAAATTCTTCTCCGCCCCATCTGCCAATAACTGAACTGGGCACAGTACTGATCTGCTTATCAAGCATCTTGCTTATACCAACAAGAATCTTGTCACCTTCAGCATGTCCATAAGTATCATTGATTGACTTGAAATCATCAATATCAACGATGCCAAGAACCACATCCAGTCCCATATTCTTGAATGGTCCCACTGCCCTTCTGACAACCTTATCTATAACTCGTCTGTTATAGAGACCTGTCAGAGCATCTGTATCAGCCATCTGCTGCAGTTCCTCATTGGCTGCACGAAGCTCTGCAGCTGTAACGTTGATGAACGTAGCCAGTCTTCTGACCATGGAAATCTGTCCATGCATCTTCTGCTCTTCGCTCATCTCTATCTTCTTGTCACCAATACCTGTAGGCTGCGCAATAGCAGGCTTACCTTCTCTCATGCTGATAGCAATGAGCGTAACGTGATGCTCAATGAGATAGCCATCCATACGCATGATCTCACCACTGGAATAAAAACCGCAAACAGGTGCTATCTGACTAAAAGGTCCGGTTTCTTTATTGATAAGATATTTCCAATAAAGTCTTCTGACGCCGCAGGAATACAGGAACACCGCCTGAGGCGCAAAATTCCTGACATGATCAGTAAGCTCTGTCACATCTCCTCTAATGACATCCGGATCTCCGTAAGAAAGATTAACCTTGGTTCCTATATCCAGATCTGCAGCAAGAATAATAGAGCCATCCTCTGAATCACATGAAAACGGAAGTCTCAAAACATGCTGCCCATGCTGAGTAGTCATGATCGGAAACTCCAATATATTGGAAAAGAAATCATCATTGGCCTGAATATCAAGATATTTACTGTATATCTGAGTAGCCGGAACGCCGTCGAGTTCATAGAGGCGCTTTCCTTCTATTCTGGTAGCCGTCATATCTTTGCCAAGAGGTTTCCACCCTATGGCATGCCTGATATCTACAACTATGTCATCACCAGAATAAGTCACCAGCATTACGCCGGCATGACTGATCCTATCCTCATTCATGACACTGGTGTAAGTCTCTCCAATATCCACGTTGGCACTACCACCACCAAATATCTTGACATCTTCTCTGCACTTCTCAACCTCATTGAGAATCTTATGAGAATTGATAGTCTTGAGCGTTATGAGAATCTCAGCAGCTTTGATATTCTCCGTAGAATTGATTACATCTCTGATCATAGTTCCAAGTTCAGTTTCGCCATCCGGCTTACAATCAAACAACTGAACCTCAACATCTGTCGACTCAAATACAGAAACTGCCATGACCATTCCATAGTCAGCCAGATGTCCATCACAGATATCGCCATTAGAACTGGTTCCTCCAATATGGGCATCTTCAAAATGCTCCAGTATGAGTTGCTGTACCTGTCTGATCTGATCATCAGTAAATACTATCGAATACAGATGGAAAAGAATTGATCTGTAAGGAGCCTTGCTGGTATAGCCATACAACTCTCCAAGTGCAGCCCTAACCTCTTCCACATGTGTAAACTCGTAATTAAACTGCTTCATAAAATGTCCCCGATATTAATCTCTTTTTCCCTCATTTCCAGCATACTTCGCCATGAGCATTTTAAAAAATAGAGGCTGGAATATTAAGATTAATACATATCCGACAATAAAGCAAATAATAAGTGATGGAAGGAACATTCCAAGGAAGTTTAGCTGAGCCATTCCGCCTGACTGTTTCATAGCCATCTGATAAGCCAGAAATACCATACAGAAGGTCATTATAGGTGTGTAGATTAGATTTGATATAAGACTTGAAAAGAGCTTCTCAGGAAGTGTTCCCTGCTTAAGCCCAAGTTTACCTGACAATGCATTAGTAACTTTCCCCATAGGAATCAAAAATCCGATGATAAGGCTGATGATCGTACTGACTATAAAGCTTATGATAAAACCTGGAACAGTAAAGTGTCCTGAAGTGAGTGTTCCAACCAATGACAGGCAAAAACTCATAGTCAATCCCATGCAGATACTCATTCCACGTCCAATTTTCTTCATCATTTCTTCCATCTGATACCTCCATCATTCTACGTTGCAAAAATATCGCACCAATTGCACACAAATTAACTGTATTAAGTATATCATTGTTATTTAGTTTGAACAAAGCGTATAAATATGTTACTATCGTTAGGTTGTATAAAAGATTTTTATTACTCAGAAAGGATTTGCACAAATGAAAATTGCAGTAACTTATGATAATGGTGAAGTTTTTCAGCACTTTGGACACTCTGAGAACTTCAAGATATATGAAATAGAAGACAATAAGATCGTATCTTCCAAGGTTATGGGTACAAACGGAACAGGTCACGAAGCTCTTGCTGATCTCCTCGCAGACGAAGATGTAGACGCTCTTATCTGTGGCGGAATCGGTGGTGGCGCTATGGCAGCACTTGAGGCTAACGGAATCAACGTATGCTCAGGCGCTTCAGGTGATGCTGATGAAGCTGTAAACAGCTTCCTTGCAGGTGCTCTTGAGAGCACAGGTGTTAACTGTGACCATCACGATCACGAGCATCATGAACATCATGCAAAAGCTGAACAGGCTGACGAAGAAGCAGGATGCAGCTGCGGCAGTGGCTGCGGCGGATGCTCAGATGATGAGGAAGCCGGCTGTGGCGGTGGCTGCGGCGGATGTGGCGGTTGCCACTCAACTCCTCTCTTCGAAGGCAAGAACGTTGGTAAGACACTTCGTGCTCACTACACTGGTACTTTCAATGACGGTACCAAGTTCGATTCTTCCTATGACAGAGGCGAGCCACTTGAGTTCGTATGCGGTATGGGAATGATGATCCTTGGATTTGACAAGGCTGTTGCTGAGATGAACGTAGGTGATATCGTTGATGTTCACCTCTCACCAGAAGAAGCTTACGGACCATACGATCCTAATTCTGTGATCAAGCTTCAGATCTCAGACCTTCCTGGTTCAGAGGAGCTCAACGTAGACGAGAGAGTTTACCTTCAGGACGTATATGGAAGACCAGTTCCTGTTAAGGTAATTGAAAAGACTGATTCAGAGATCACTTTCGATGCCAACCACGAAATGGCTGGCAAAGAGCTCAACTTCAAGATTGAGCTTGTAGAAGTTAAATAATCAGACTAATAAAGCCTTCAGGAGTTATGAAATGATTCATATCCTGAAGGCTATTTTTAACTAAACATTTACCATTTTAGCTCTGTTAATTATATTCTGCGCAAGAGCACATTTGAGCAACGCCTTGAGCCAGCGCATTTCTTTGGTATACTCTTCGTCCGTAGGTTCACCACTACTATAGAGCTTATCTATCGCAACAAAATCCAGATACTTTTTCCAGTAATCCCTATCAAGGCTATCAATGATTTCTCTTTTGCGCCTCGCATATTCTTCGAACCAGTTTGCCTTAACCTCATTTTTCAGATTGCTAAAGCTGGTCACCTCTTTGATGTTCAACTCATATAGCGATTTAGGCATAATATCCTTGAAGGCTTCTCTATAGATATATCGCTTGGTCCCCCCGTTAATATAAAGATATCTGGGAATAGATACCGCAAAGTCCATTACCCGAAAGTCCATAAACGGGGCTATATATCTTACTCCGCAGTATGCACCCAAAAGCGCCATATTTTCCAGTCTGTTACGACTTCCTCCATTTTCAATATAGGCTACTGGATCATAGTCAAACTGCATTCCTCTTTGCTTTTTATCAAGGTATTCGTATGCAAAGTCTATATTAAGAAGCTCCGGAGAAGCATACCAGTTAGTATATTCTTTTTTCTTTTCCCTGCTAGACGTCACAATACCTCTGACGCCCTTTTGGATAGTCCTGACTACGCGGTTTTTCTTCCTTGTCACAGACCACAGGTGCCTGAAGTAGCGGTAGTACTCATGGTGGTGGAACATCTCATAGGAGCTGCTCCTGTGGCTAATTCCCTCATCTCCTCCGTGACCTGTAAACATCACTTTAGCCCCATGTTCTCTGACATAAAATGAGCCATGAAGAAGTGTATAGGTATTGGAGCTTGCTGGAAGTACAAAACGAAGATCCATCGAACCATCTTTTGGAATGCTGAGCCCAGCTCTTTCCATGCTCTTTGCTGCCTTTTCGGTACAGTCAGATTCCAGATGCATATAGTTACAGGTAATATTCTCCTGCTTGCAGATATCAGCAATGACCTTTCTCTCATCCCCCTCTGCCATATCAAGTTCATTGGGATCTAATGACCAGGAAAAGAAAACCGCCTCTCTCCCAAATCTGCTGATAAGAATGTCAATAACTCCTGAATCCAGGCCTCCTGATAGCTCTGCGCCCACAATTCCGGATACAGCTCCCAGTCTTCTTTTGACAGAATCCTCAACAAGTGTTCTGAGTCTTGTGCAATACTCTTCTTTGGAGGACAGTTTTATTTTCTTTTGCCCGAGCTTCCAGTATCTGTTAGCCTTATGCACTATACCAGTCTGGTTAAAAGAAATTTCTGCAAAATGAGCCGGTGTGACACATTTTACATTCTCATAAGGAGTATTATCCAGAGTGTCTGCATCAAAACCAGCTACAGTCCTGTATATCCATTCATCATCTACCTTGCCACGTACATCCGGGTTCGCAAAAAGGCCTCTAAGATCTGTAGAAAAAGCCACTACACTATTGTCTTTATAGTAAAACAAAGGTCTAACGCCCATATGATCCCTGAAAAGGGTAAGGCTCTTTTTATCCTCGTCATAGACAGCTCCTGCAAAATCGCCATTAACCACTGCAAGACATGAAAATCCAAGCTGCATAACAAGTTTAAATAAGAGCTCAGCGTCAGAAGCATCGTAATCACAATCGCATCTTCCAAGGAGCTCATCTCTATTGTAAATAACAGCATCTATAACTGCATGTTTATTGTCATCATGAAGTATCGGATACTCCTGTCTGTGTTTGTCTGACAGTTCCTGTACGCAGCATCCCAATACGATGTTTCCAGCTTTATAAGTATCCTCGCCATCTTCTCCATAGAACCTGTTCCATGGAAGCATGGCATCAATATGTTCATCCTCTATGAGATCTCTCCCCATAAATCCAAATATGCTACTCATAATCCCCTCTACCTGCGCTAATTCATGTAAAAAGGCTCTGTCGATCATACAATCAACAAAGCCTTATTAAACTGACACAAATTTGGAACAGTTTTCCTAGGATTATGATTTCAAATCAACATCCGGATCTGAGTCACCAGGTGTAAAAGTTCCTGTACCATGCTTGTTGATGTACTTGTTGTACTCACCAGTAGCATCAACTCCATCAATACCTTCATACTTATGCTGAAGCTTACCATCTGCAGTAGCCTCAATCTCAAGCATAGTTATCTCTGGTTTTGTCCATTGTTTCATATAGGTCCCCTCCTACCATATAAAAATTTTGGATTACTTAGATATATTAATGGTATTAAGGTATCTATTCCCGGTCAACTAATCTATCAAAAAAGAAAGAACAATAAATTATTTATAAACTAGTGTTTTAAAGAATATCAATATGCTCTCCAGCTAGGGCCTTGTTCATACTGCGAACTGCGCAAAACTTACCGCACATGGAACAGGTATCATCAAACTCCGGTGCTCTGTCTGCCCTGATAGATTTAGCCGTCTCAGGGTCAATAGCACATTCCCACTGCTTGTCCCAGTCAAATTCCTTGCGGGCATCAGCCATCTGATTATCAATGTCCATTGCATGAGGAATCTTCTTGGCTATGTCAGCAGCGTGGGCCGCTATCTTGGAAGCAATAATACCCTGCTTAACATCATCAACATTAGGAAGTGCAAGATGTTCTGCCGGTGTTACGTAGCACAGGAAAGCTGCGCCTGCTGCCCCAGCGATCGCCCCTCCAATAGCAGAAGTAATGTGGTCATAACCTGGTGCAATATCAGTTACAAGAGGTCCCAAAACATAGAATGGCGCTCCCATACATATTGTCTGCTGCAGCTTCATATTGGCCTCAATCTGATCCATTGGCATGTGACCAGGGCCCTCTACCATTACCTGTACATCTTTTTCCCAGGCTCTCTTAGTAAGCTCTCCAAGGCGAACCAGCTCCTCTATCTGACATACATCGCTGGCATCAGCAAGGCATCCCGGTCTGCAGGCATCTCCAAGAGAAATTGTCACATCATATTCCCTGCATATATCGAGGATCTCATCATAGTACTCATAAAAAGGATTCTCCTGTCCTGTCATGCTCATCCAGGCAAACACTAGAGAGCCTCCCCTTGATACAATGTTCATCTTTCTCTTATGCTTTTTGATCTGGTCTATTGTCTTTCTGGTAATTCCGCAGTGAAGTGTAACAAAGTCAACTCCGTCTTCCGCATGGAGTCTTATAACATCAATGAAATCCTTGGCTGTAAGTTCTGATAAGTCTCTCTGATAGTGAATAACGCTGTCATATACAGGAACTGTTCCCAGCATGACAGGACACTCCTCCACCAGCTTCTTTCTAAAAGGCTGTGTATTTCCGTGTGATGAGAGGTCCATAATGGCATCAGCACCCATATCTACTGCAGCCATAACCTTCTCCATCTCAATATTGTAATCCTTGCAATCCCTTGATACTCCAAGGTTAACGTTAATCTTGGTCCTAAGCATAGAACCTACACCCTTTGGCTCTAAGCACTTATGATTTTTGTTGGCGCAGATTGCAACCTGTCCCTTAGCTACAAGGTCCCTTATCTCCTCAGGAGTTCTATACTCATCTCTTGCAACTTTCTCCATTTCAGGAGTGATAATTCCTTTTCTTGCTGCATCCATCTGCGTTGTGTAATTACTCATTTTCTTTCCCTTTCACTTTTTCCATACTTATTGTTTTAAACTCTATGACACAAAGGGCCTCGTCCCTGCCCCAGATCAAGTCCTGCACTTATGCATTTTTCTATGTATTCTTTGGCTCTTCTTACTGATATTTCCAATTCGTACCCGACTGCAAGGTTAGCTACTATAGCGCTTGATAACGTGCACCCTGTCCCGTGGGTATTTGGGTTATCGATTCTGCTGCCCTCAAGCCAAAGCAGCTTGTATTCTAGCTGCTTACCATTAGCTCCATCACTTCGAACACACAATAAATCCGCTGATACTCCTTCCCTGTCAAAAGAGCTATGACCGCCCTTTATCAGTACGCTGCATTTATATCTGGATGATAATTCAATTGCTGACTCTTCCATTTCATCTCTTGAGTTAATCTGATCAGAGCTTCCTACAGTCCCATCGCTTTCCTCTGACTTTAAGGCAAGAAGCTTCTCTGCCTCCGGAATATTAGGTGTTATGAGATTGCACCGGCAAAAGAGATGCTCACTCATATATTTCATAGCTTCTGACCTTGTAAGCTCTGTACCTGAGGTTGAACTGAGTACTGGGTCAAGAACAATATTTCTAAGCTTATATTTATCAATCGTTTCGGCTACAGCCTCCATTACCTCTTTATCAGGAAGCATACCGATTTTGACAGCATCTGGCATTATATCTTCGCACACAGCTTCCAGTTGTCTTTGAACAAAGCTCTTATCAACCGGCATGATTCCTGTAATCCCCATGGTGTTCTGAGCAGTGAGTGCCGTGATGACACTCATACCATATACACCATGAGCTTCCATGGTCTTAAGGTCTGCCTGTATTCCAGCGCCCCCTGAGCTATCACTCCCCGCTATTGTCAGTACCGTCTTCTGCTTCATGTTGATCTCCCTTAACTCTGCACTAGCTCATCTACAGCCTTCCTAAGCTCTAAAGTAGCCTCACCTGAATCCTCTGCCTTCATAATGGCAGATACAACACATATTCCTGCAATTGGTGCTCCCCTTAGAATCTCAATATTGTCTTTATTAAGCCCTCCAATAGCATTAGCCGGAATAGTCACTGCCTTACATATATCTTTTAGCGTATCCACTGATGTTAGGACTGTTTTAACCTTGGTGGTTGTGGGATATATTGCTCCAACTCCAAGATAATCAGCGCCCTTTTCGTATGCTTCTAGAGCCTGCTCTACTGTCTTGGTGGTAGCTCCAATTATCTTGTCAGTTCCAAGGATGCTCCTTGCTATATCTACTGGCATATCAGACTGCCCAAGGTGTACTCCCTCTGCATCTATGGCCATGGCTACATCTATACGATCATCTATAATAAGAGGAACCTTATACTTTCTTGTGATCTCATGAACCTTTTCTGCAAGCTCCATGTACTCTCTTGTAGACTTATCCTTTTCTCTTAGCTGTACTATCGTCACACCGCCTTTTATGGCCGCTTCTACCTTTTCCAGAAATTCCTGTTCAGCTAGCCCCGAGCTGTCTGTCACAAGATACAGGCGCAAATCTTCTCTTTTCACACTCATCCTCCTTGTTAAGTATTGAAATGGCATCCAATAAGGCTATTAAAAATGTACCGTTTCCTATGCCCTTGCCCGCAGCTCTTTCTCCTGCTCTCCCCATAAAGGAACAGGCTCTGCAGGTCGCCATGAGATATTTATCTACATAAGTGCTCTCATCCATCTCATTCTCTGCGGAAGCTGCCCATGCAAGAAATCTTGCGCAGATAGCCCCCAGCATGCAGCCTGTACCAGTTATTGTTCCCAGCATAGGATCACCATTATCTACGTAAAAGACCTTGCTTCCGTCAGTTACGATGTCTCTGGCGCCGCTTGCAAGGACTACCACTCTGCATTCTCTGGCAAGCTCCATGGCCTTTTGCGTGACAAGGGCAGTATCAAGATCACTTTGTGCATCAACGCCTTTTCCCCTATAGTCAGCATCCACCAGAGCAACTATCTCAGAATAATTTCCTTTTACAACAAGAACTTTGCCCTTCTCAGAACCTTCTTTTGTCTCATCAATGCCCCTGGACTTAGTTCCTTCATTCCAGCTCTCCAGTAGTCCAAGTGCATACTTCCTTCTAAGCTGAGAACATGCTACTCCAACAGCGTCCAGTACTATCGGGATTTCTTTTCCCATAGCAGTGTCAAAAGAAATGCTCATAGCCTCCATTCTGCTGTCTGAGATATTACCCAGATTGAGCAAAAGAGCCTGCGCAGTTTCAGTTATCTCTTTAACCTCCAAAGGGTGCTCAGCCATTATCGGCTTAGCACCCAGAGAAAGCACTGCATTTGCACACATCATCATTGAAATTGGATTGGTGATACAGTGAATTAAATCTGCCATTTACGCCACCTGATCAGCTTTAGATTCAATATCTCTAAGGCTATTCTGAATCCTGGAAAGAGCGCCTGCTGCCTTCAAGGTTCTAAGAAGAAGGTATGCAATAGAGCCCCCAATGAGCGTTCCGCATATGAAGGATGGAACGTAGAAAAACCAGGTAAGACCTTCTTTGCCCCACAGATAAGTCATAACAGGGTAAGAAACGATAGCTCCGATTATTCCTGTTCCAAAGACTTCACCAAGAACAGCAGCGATGAGCTTTCCTTTTGATAATTTGTAGAAAACACCGGACAATGTGGCGCCAAAGACTGCTCCCGTAAGAGCAAGTGGAGGGATTCCCATGATCATCATTCTGATGATACCTATCAGCACAGCACATAAAAGCGCATAGCCAGGTCCCATGAACACTGCGCAGGTGATGTTGATAAGATGTGCCATGGGACACATTCCCTCAACACGAAGAATTGGTGATATGACTACGCCAAGTGCAATAAACATCGCGAGCATCACCATCCTCAGTAAATAGTTACTTTTTTTCATACTTTTCCTCTTTTCCCAGACGGAGGGCTCGTTTTGGCTGCATAACAATAATATACGCATACAAAAAGCGGAAGCCCCGACATGGTTGCTTCCGCGAATATACTCCTATTATCAGGCATCCCTACGTTGGCATTATCCAAATCAGGTTCTCGGTCGAAGGTCTCACCTTCCTCTCAGCCTGTAATACAAGCTCCCGTCTGTTTAGTTGTCTTAACCTTTATACACCTTTTAGTACTTTAACGCAATAACTTTTTTGATAAATCTTATTTGCCCTCGAGATCTGCAACTCTCACAGGCTCGCCATTTAACAGAATGTATCCTGGTGGAAGCTTGGATGCATCTGACATTGACCTGTATTTGCCAGTCTCATGGATATGTGGCTGAGCACCGGCGGTATTAAAGATTGACTTCTTATTGTAAGTCACGTGCTTGCCTGGCTTATTATAAGTATCATATTTACCAGCCTTCTTGTAGGTGTCGTATTTGGCAGGCTTAGGAGCCTGCACTCCTGTAGAGCTCAGCTTTTTCTTATTCCTTCCAACTGCAAATGCGATAATTCCGCCAACAATCAGTATATCTACAACTGTATTAATAAAATCTTCCATCCTGTCCTCCCGAAACAAATTATCTATAGACAAACAAATAGACTAATGTTATTATAGCAAAGTTGCACTCAGGAAATGATATTTATTTCCTAAATTTATAATGTCAGTTCGAGACCTTCCTGACACAAAACAAAACTAAAGGAGAATTTAATAAAATGCGTAACAAAAAGGTATTATTCATCACTCAGGCTGCAGCTATCGCAGCTCTTTATGTAGTTCTTACACTACTTGCAAATGCACTTGGTCTTGCTAATTATGCAGTTCAGGTTCGTTTCTCAGAGGCACTTACTATTCTGCCTTATTTCACACCAGCAGCTATCCCAGGATTATTCATCGGATGCGTCGTTGCCAACACACTTACAGGCTGCATGCTTCTTGATACTATCTTCGGATCACTTGCTACACTTGTTGGAGCACTTGTAACATACTATATCGCTCATGGCTTCAAGAAGCCTTCTGATGCTGGTTTTTACAATACATCCAAGGTTAAGAAATGGTTATGTCCTATTCCTCCAATCGTAGCTAATGTAATCGTAGTTCCACCAGTACTTATCTACGTATATCACATGGAGGGAACACTTCCATTATTCATGCTCACAGTTGGTGCTGGAGAGGTTATTTCCTGCTTCATTCTTGGAATGATCCTTCTCTTTGCTCTTGAGCCTAGAAAAGACGTTATTTTCCGCGTTAACGACTAATAAAAAACGCTTTCCTGCTGCTTTAGAAACAATCTGAGGTAGCAGGAATTTTTTTGATTTAAGGAAACTAAAAATTCTCACATTTTTTCTTTTGTCTGTGGTATGATACTTCCCGTAAACAATAATCTTGAATAATTATCCCGGATTATTGTGTGTTTAGTAATTGCACATCTATGAATACATACTTTAGGAGGAGTCCATGGGAGGATTTTTTGGAGTAGCATCTCGTGAAAGTGCAGTTTTTGATCTGTTCTACGGAACTGACTATCACTCACATTTAGGAACCCGACGCGCCGGAATGGCTGTCTACAGCAAGGAGAAAGGGTTCGATCGTTCTATTCACAACATTGAGAGGTCATATTTCAGACCTAAATTTGAAGACGATATGCTCAAGATGGAAGGTCATCTTGGTATCGGCTGTATCTCTGACTTTGAACCACAGCCACTTATCGTCAGATCTCATCACGGCACATTCGCTATCACCACAGTTGGCAAGATCAACAACATCGAAGAAATCACTAATCAGCTCTTTAAGGATAATCACTCACATTTCCTTGAAATGAGTGGTGGAGACATCAACCCTACCGAGCTGGTTGCATCTATCATCAATCAGAAATCTACTCTCGTAGAAGGTATTCGCTATGCACAGGAAGTTATAAAGGGCTCAATGTCGCTTCTGCTCATGACACCAGAAGGCATTTATGCAGCAAGAGATCGCTTTGGCAGAACTCCGGTTCAGATAGGCCAGAAGGATGATGGTTTCTGCGTATGCTTTGAGAGCTTTTCATACTTAAATCTTGGATACATAGCCTACAAAGAGCTTGAGCCCGGAGAAATAGCATTTATCACTCCTGAATCAGTTGAGATTGTAGCTCCAGGCTTCTCAGAGATGCGTATCTGTACTTTCCTTTGGATCTACTACGGATTCCCAGCTTCTACCTACGAAGGGCTTAACGTTGAGAATATCAGATATGCCTGTGGTGGCAAGCTTGCTCAGAGAGATATACAAAGAGGTATCCATCCTGATCTTGTAGCTGGCGTTCCAGATTCCGGTGTAGCCCACGCTATCGGCTATTCCAACACTTCAGGAATCCCATATTCAAGACCATTTGTTAAATACACACCAACCTGGCCAAGATCATTCATGCCTACTGTTCAGTCAAGACGTGATCTTATCGCAAAGATGAAGCTGATTCCAGTTAACCAGCTCATCAAGAACAAGAGCCTTCTTCTCATCGATGACTCTATCGTAAGAGGAACACAGCTTCGTGAGACTACAGAGTTCCTTTATAAGAGCGGCGCAAGCGAAGTACATATCAGACCTGCATGCCCTCCTCTTATCTACGGCTGTAAGTACCTGAACTTTTCTCGTTCCAACTCCGAGATGGAGCTCATCACAAGACGAGTAATCGAGAAGCTCGAAGGCTATCCTTCACCTGATGAGGAAACAGTTAGAAAGTATACAGATCCTGATTCTCCAGAATACGATGCTATGCTGGAAGAGATCAGAAAGGATCTTAACTTTACATCACTCCACTACCACAGACTTGATGACATGATAGAGGCAATTCCTCTTGAGCCATGTAATCTGTGCACCTACTGCTGGAGCGGACGCGAATAATACTATATTGTAATGGAGGTATCACAATGGAAAGAGTAGCAAAATTCTTAAAAGACGCCGGAACTTACTATCTTGCAACAGTAGATGGTGATCAGCCAAGAGTAAGACCTTTTGGAACTGCCCACATCTTCGAAGGCAAGCTCTACATCCAGACAGGTAAGGTAAAAGATGTATCCAAGCAGCTTCACGCTAATCCAAAGGCTGAGATCTGCGCATTCATGAACGGTGAATGGCTCAGAGTTGCAGCGGAGCTCGTAGAGGATGACAGACTTGAAGCTCGCCAGTCAATGCTTGATGCATATCCATCACTTCAGAACATGTACAAGGCTGATGATGGCAACACAGAGGTATTCTATCTCAAGAATGCTACTGCTACCTTCAGTTCTTTTACACACGAGCCTGAAGTTGAGACATTCTGAGCATATATTAGTTATATAACAATTACAAATCCCGGAGGCCATGCGGCTTTCCGGGATTGTTTCTATTTATCTTGCAACAAACATTCCATAATCCTTAGGAAGATCGATAACTCCGTTCTCTTCGTGAGCTCTAAGGACTTCATATATCTTTTCCTTAGGGAGTGTTCCAATTCCATGAAGTGAAGCAAGGCTTACTATATAGCCTGCAAGGTCATCAATGTTAGTGATGTGGAAGGAATCCTTGTATCTAAGTGCTGTAATCTCTGTGAACGCTTTTCCCAGATGATCAGCTCCGTTATCCATAGTAAAGTTGTGGTTAGGCTTAAAGTCGTCGCCCTCAAGCTTGAACCAGTTTGCAAGCTCCTCAGTAAAGCCGCTCTCTCCATAGGTTGAGCAGTAGAAGGTTCCGCCATCTCTAAGGACTCTTCTAACCTCACTGATACCCTTGGCTAGATCAGGAACGTGGTACAGCATTGCGTTTGCAATTACTATGTCAAAAGACTTATCGTCAAAAGGCAGGTTCTGGATGTCTGCCTGCATATACTCTACATTAGCTCTTTCTCCAAGGTTGCCCTTAATTGTCTCAAGCATGCCCTCAGAAAAATCAGTGAAGTAAAATTTCTCGCATTTATCAATAAGATCCTCATGACCAAGCCATGAAACACCTGTGCCACAGCCAATCTCAAGAACTCTTGCGCCCTCTGGAATCTCGTAATTAGATACTATCCAGTTGCCATAGCCCTGTTTGTTAGTGGAATACAGCTCATGGAATGAGATTCTCGTGCTGAGACCCTTTGAGTTTGCGTACTGCTCTTTTACTGCAGCTACGTCATTTGAACTACCAATATTCATATTATGCCCGTCCTTTACTAGTAATTTTCTTGAATATTATAAAAATGCATTTAGCAATTATAATCAGCGAATCAAAAGCTTCCTGTATTCAAATAGTTTTTCTTCTATCAGCTGCTTGTTGCCTGTAAAATAATCCGCAACGTCCTGTGAAGTTTTCCTTGCAAGGTCGTAGTCTTCCTGGGTTATAACACCTGTCGCAAGTGCTTCCTCAAGCTCTTCTGTGTCGATCACCGCAGGAGTTCCATCCTCTGCTATAACAACGTCAAGGAGAAGGTCGTAGAAAACCGCATCTCCGTTATCAGCTATTTCATTTCTAAGGGTAATATCTACGTAGTGCTGGAATATCTTATCATCGTGGAACATGGATGTTATTACATAATTACCGCCCTTAGGTGCAAGCTCAAGCCACTGATACCCCTTATCAGCTATGCAAAGTTTACCGCTTGGTGACTCGACTTCATCAGGTGCTGCTATTCCAGTAAAGGTCACAAGACCAATTCCTCCATCAAAGAAATCATCCTTGTGATATATGCATGTAAAATCCCTGTCATTATCTGTGTACCACTCACGCCTGTCCAGGTTTTTCTTCTTAATTTCTACCAAAACTTATTCCTCCATATGCCTAATTATTTTCTAGCTCTTACCAGAAGAAAATCAGGCTTGTGGAACAAGTCGTAATACTCAGGGTATTTGGCAAGAAGCTCCTCGTCAGGAGTTGGCTCAATCATCTTCTCGATAACAAAGCCATTCTGTGCAAGCTCGTTGACAATAGTAGAGAACATTCTGTGATAAACAATGAAATTATCTACAAACCAGGTGGATGTTCTCTCGCCCTCTACTCCGTAATCTGCAAGGTTGATGTATATCTTTTTACCATTCTCATCCCTTGTCCATCTGGGAAGCTTGTTACTATAGGTTGTCGTAAATGGATGTTCCTGGGAAAAGACGAAGACTGCGCCCGCATTCATCTTCTCATAGATTTTCTGAACTACGCCTGCATAGTCTTCTACATAGTGAAAAGCAAGTGAGCTGATAACCACATCAAAGGTGCCTGATACCTTATCAAGCTCCTCAATTGGAAGTCTTAAGTACTCAATCTTAGGATCGGCATTCTCTTTACGTGCAACATCCAGCATCTTCTCAGAAAGATCGATACCTACAACTCTCTTAGCGCCTCTTTTAACATATTTAACGCAGTGTTCCCCAAAGCCGCATCCAAGATCAAGGATCTCTTTACCCTCAAGATCTGGCAGAAGTGATGTAAGCGCTGGAATCTCAAATAAAATATTGGCATTTACTTCCTGGTCTCTGAGCTTCTTGTAGCCGTCAAAAAAGACCTCGTTGTCAAAAATATTCTGCTGTGCCATGTTACCCTCCCTTTATTCCCAACCGGGTTATTATTTTGTAGCTAAATCCTTAAACATTTCCTCATATTTATCGAGGACTCCCGCATCCTCAAATTTAATATCTCTATTATCCTGAGACTCCAGAGAATCCTTTTTAGTTCTTTTCATAAAGTACAAGTCCGTACTTTTGTTTTTCTTTTTCTATGGCTTTGCTGATCCATTCCTTATCCATGATGTTGTCATAAGCTCCGGCAACAACGGATTCGTCAGCAAAGTTATCGAATTCAATCTGCTTCTCTTCCAGAATCTGCATCATCTCTTCGTCTATCGTATCCGGGCAAAGAAGGTGATATACAAGGACGTTTCTAACCTGTCCCATTCTGTAAACACGAGAGAGCGCCTGGCTCTCAAGAGATGGCTTAATCTGAGGCTCGCAGAATATAACAATACTGGCTGCCTGTATGTTAAGGCCAATGCCACCAGCTATTATCTGGCTGACAAGCACGCTTCCATCTCTGGCCTCAGTAAACTTATCAACGATGAGCTGTCTGGAGCTGATGTTAGTATCTCCGCTTATTACGCCAACACATCTATCCCCAAGAAGGCTGCTTACTTTAGCGATAGTATCTCTGAAGAAAGAATATATAATGACCTTTCTGCCTTCATCAGATGCCTGTTCCAGGAGCTCCAAAAGCCTTATGCACTTTGAAGATTGGGTGAGGTCATCCTGAAGGAAGGATACTCTACGCATATCTGAAAAGTTTCCCCCAGCAACAGCCGATGAGTAGCATGCTCTGTCTATGTCTGTCAAGCTACACCATTCCTGTTCTTCATTTATCGGTGGAAGCTCAGTAAGAACCTGCTCTCTCGTCCTTCTGATATATACAGGAGCAAGCTTTTCTTTAAACTCAGGAAGATGACTTATATGCGCAAGTGACCTTATCTCTTTGGTCATGTCAGGACGTAAAAAATCTATAAGGTTGCACATCTCTTCAACTCTGTTTTCAAGAGGCGTTCCTGTCATCAAAAGGATACGTTCAGATTCATTATCAAGCCTTCTGATGTACATAGTTCTTTTGGCATCAGGATTCTTCATGTAATGAGCTTCATCGATCACCAGCATGGACAGATGCATGTGGTTGTCAATCTTATCTACAATCTTGCCCATGGTCTCATAATTGGTTATGGCTGCGCCGCCGCGTTTCTGCCATCTCTCAAGTGCATCATCAGCAGTCTGACCATGTACTATAAAGGCCTCTATCCTGCTAAATTTCTTGAGTTCTCTCGCCCAGTTAATGAGAACACTTGCAGGGCATACTATAAGATAATAGTTCTTTTTATTCTCAGTAGCCTGTATATGTGACATGGCAGCAATAGCCTGTATTGTCTTACCAAGCCCCATCTCATCACCCAGAAGAACCTTCCTTTGATGAAGGATATATTTGGCTCCAAAGGTCTGATAGGCTCTGAGCATTCCCGAAAACATACTAAGATCAAGCTTTGTTTCATTTATCTCTTCTGCTAGCTGCAAAGGAATGCTGTCATATAAGAAAGGTCTGTTACCCGTAACATTTCCAAGGTTCTCTAAAAGAGCGTAAAAATCAGCACTATTTCTGTTAAAGGCCGTAAGCGCAGTTTCTCTTGATGTGTGGGAAGCTTCCTGGTATTCATTGATAAAGCCCATGAGCCTGTCAAAGAATGTGCTGTTGCAGAACTCATAGATATCTTCCGACATCTTAACAGTATTTTGCTTGGATGAGCTGGAAGAAAAAATCCAGTGAACGCTATTTTTGATAATTCCACTATTTGCAATGGTAGTAGCAAATGTATCAAGATTGTCAGAAGCTTCTTTTGCTCTGTTTCTGACAGCGTCGCTATTTATAAGGTTTGCCATGGCTGTAATGAGATCTATGCTTCTTTCTCTTTTATCCGGGTCACCTTCTGTATCTATTCTGACTGCTACCCTTGATGAAAGGCTGTTGGCAAACTCAGTAACGACGTTTCTGATGGCCTGTGTCTGCTTTTCACCAACGCCTTCTACTGCCTGAAGATCATAGTCTGTTGCGCTTGCTATATCAAAAAGCGTATTGTATCCTGCATCCATAAGAGCCTGAACTCTTATCCCTGCCTTGGCATTTTTGAGTTCTTCTACGGAGTAGCTTTTAAGCTCCTTCTTGGCCTCGTCACCAGCTATCACATTACAATAATGCTTAACGTTGTTTTCCTGTATGACTCTATCGCTATAAAAGCCTTTAAATGCATTGTTTGTGTCATTAATGACTTTTATGAGTTTTTTGACATCTTTAAAATTTGGCTTATTCATAAAAAGGTCTCATCTTTTCACACAATAAAAATGCTCAAGTTTTATCCTACTACACAAGCAAAGTGGCCGCAACAAAAGGTTTTAGGCATTTTTTCTTTACATTTCTGTCGGGCAGGAAAGTCCTAAAAGGCTACAGCCCTCTATGATAATCTTCTGTACGACACTTATAAGATAGAGGCGTGAGTTCTTGATGTTCTCGTTTTCTTCTTTCAGAATCTTACACTCCTGATAGAACTTGTTAAAGGCTGTGCTTACATTGATGAGATAGCGGGCGATAATGGAGGGTTCATAACGCTCTGCCGCAGTGGTGATTGCCTTCTCATAGCCTTCAAGTGTCTTGATAAGCTCAAAGGTCACATCGCCTGTGAGTGTTGTGCAATCTACATGAATCTTATTGGTAACGGGCTGTTCTGAGATTGACTTAACTTCACTTGTCTGTACTGTGCTTGGTTCCTCTGTTGGTACTCCTGCCTTGCGGAGGATACTTCCTGCCCGGGCGTTGGTGTACTGCACGTATGGTCCTGTTGTTCCATCAAAGCTAAGAACTTCCTTCCAGGAAAAGTCTATGTTCTTGATTCGCTGGTTGTACAGATCATGGAAAATAACTGCTCCTATACCAACCTGTGCTGCTACTGTTTCTTTATCAGCAAGGGATGGATTCTTTTCCTCTATCAGTTCAAGGGCGCGACTTGTAGCCTCTTTTAGGATATCCTCAGCGTAGATGATGTTTCCTGTACGAGTTGATAACTTTTCTCCCTCAAGGCTCACAAGGCCATACGGAACATGGACAAGATTCTGATAATAGTCATAGCCCATAAGCTCTATTGCCTTGAATACCTGCTTGAAATGAAGTGTCTGCTCAAGACCTGTTACATAGAGGCACTTATCGAAGTTATATTTTTCCTTACGATAAAGAACTGCAGCAATATCGCGAGAATGATAGATGGAGCTTCCGTCCTTCTTGGTGATCATACATGGTGGCATGTCATATTCAGAAAGGTCTATTACATTAGCTCCCTGACTCTCGATGAGAAGTTTCTTTTCCTTGAGCTGTTCGGCAAGTGCTGGTACTTTCTCGCGGTAGAAGCTCTCTCCTGTATATGAGTCAAAGCTTATTCCCAGCATATTATAAACCCGCTCAAATTCCACCATGCTGATATCCTTAAACCACTCCCAGATTACAAAAGCCTCTTCATCCCCTGCTTCCATCTTAACAAACCAGCTGCGGGCTTCATCCATAAGCTCAGGATGTTCGTCCTTTTCTGCATTGAACTTAACGTATATATCAAGAAGTTCCTGAATTCCCTTCTCTTCCACAGCTTCCTTGCTGCTCCACTTCTTGTAGGCAACAATCAACTTGCCAAACTGTGTCCCCCAGTCTCCAAGGTGATTGATACGTACCACGTTATAGCCAAGCTTGTCATAGATCTTGTACAGAGAATTTCCTATGACTGTTGTACGAAGGTGTCCCACATGGAAATTCTTGGCTATATTGGGAGATGAATAGTCAATGCAGATTGTCTTTCCTGTGCCAATCTGCTCTACTCCAAGGTTATCCTTTTTGAAGGTATCTAATACCTTCTGCACATAAGCTGAGCGGTCATAGAATAGATTGCAATAACCACCTATCGCCTCAATATGACTGATTCCAAGCTCCTCCTTGTGGCTATCAAGTTTCTCTTTTACCTCAGCTGCTATGATAGCCGGGTTCTTTCGAAGTACCTTGGCAAAAGAAAAACATGGAATCGCCAGATCTCCCATTTTGCTGTCAGGCGGTGTTTCTAATACTTCCTGGATCTTTTGAAGGTCTGTGATTCCCACTACGTCTGCGATTACTTTACTTACTGCTTGTTTCATTTCTACTCTCCTTAAATATATTTTTGTAATTTCCAAAACTTGAACTTAATTTTGGATAAAAAAAGAACCGCAAGAGATTTAGTATTCTAAATCCATTACGGTTCTGCATATACCTATTAACAGCAACCGCACGGCAACAAGACATACGTTCTTGCAACCATGCGACTTATCTGCATTAGTTACAAGAACTTATGTCTTCTCTGTCTGCGTCTGATGCTGTTATTGATCAAGTTAACTGGTATCATATCTCTTTTCCCTGATTTGTGTCTGCCTCGTGACGACTAGTATTGATAGTTATAATAAAGCGACAATAAATGTATGTCAATTACTATTATCATTCTATATTCTTAAGCGCCACATCAAGCGGTATTCTCTTGATCCTGAGATAATCCATAAGTGAAACGAAGCTGTAGCCAATGAGCAGATACAGTATCGAAAGAATCATAGACGGAACGCTCATATAGAACCCGAAATATCCATCCATCTGTAGCATGAAGGCATGGAAAATCCAGATCATAAGATAGTACCCTGCGCCAAAGCTGATGATTGAAAACAGCACAACCACTATGGCTGTTGGAACAATGTAAAGTGATCCAATCTCTCCGTTCATAAAACCAAGAATCTTGACCATGGAGATTGAATGCTCATTTCTCTCAATGATGATTTTGGCCAGAAGATAGATAAGCGATGCTGCAAGAACAATGAGTGCGTATTTAAATACGTCCACAAACATTCCAAAAGAATGCATGAGCTGCGTAGTAACTTTGGTTATGTCCTCAGAAGTTATAACTGTAGCAATGTACTGCTCATCTATATCAGTGATCTCATTTCTGGAAAAATATCCGGAGAATTCATCATCGTCCACATCAAAGATATCCTTGAAACTGTCAGAATCAAGAAATACTGCGATTCCTCCGTCATAATCTATAATGCCTGTTACACTAAACTCATAGGATTTATTCTCGTATTCAGCATTTAGAGGAATGGTATCACCTTCCGACAGACCAAACTTTTTGGCAAAGGCTGTAGATATATATGCTCCGCCATTATTCGTTTCTTTGTCCAATGTGATATATTCACTACCATTTTTGATTCCATAGACGGTAACGCTCTCATCTCCGCCACTTCCCATTCCCTCGCGGAAAGTAGACTTCTTTTTGGGATAAAGAAGCTCAGTCATATTGAAGCGTTCTGCTGTCTCTTCAGAAGTATCTATGATTTCACCGTCTTCATCCTGATAGTCCATGAGCATGTACTGGTACTGCGCAAACATCATGTTCGGAGCTTCTTTCGCATAATGATCAAGAGAATCAGGAAGTCCGAAGGCAAAGCACAGCATAAGCTCAACTAAGATTACTCCGAATATCAGAATCAGATAATTAGGCATATTCTGGAAAAGAATTCGAAGTCTGAATCTACGTATAAATGACCACCTTGGAAGTCTTCTCGCCTTGGTTCTTTTAGTCTTAACAAGGTCATGACGAAGGAACTTCAAGGGACTAAGCTGCAATTTCCTGACTATTACAAATAAATTGATAAAGAACATCAAAAGAAGCGGTATTATCGTAGTCTTAACAAGAGCCGCGTTACTCCATACTGCCTGACAGGTTGGAAGGCTATAGCTGTTGTAATACAAGTAAACAGCCAGGTTTTTAAAGGCTGTATATCCCAGAATGTTACCTATTACTGCTCCGATTATTGTCACTATTACTGGCATTGCCATGTAGTGAATAACAAGCTCTGTCCTGCTATAGCCGGAAGCTCGTAGCGTTCCTATGACAGAAGCTTCCTTGTCGATAGTGTTACTAATTATGATTGCAAAGATAAATGCTATTACTCCAATCAGGATATAGCACAAAATGCTGGCTCCTACTGAATCTCCTTCAATATCTGATACAGCGAAATTGCTGGCCTGTCTGAGATATTCAGGAAGGTAGTCCTTGATCTCGTTATCCTGAACAAGTGTCTGGGTAATGAGAGACTTAAGGAAATTCTCTGAAGCATCAGCCTTTTCAATCTTGGTCTCAGGGTTGTCTACATATTTGAAGGCATAGCTATAGTGAATTCTTGATGTGAGTTTTGTAAAAGCCTCAGGCGTTACCATGGCCACATCAAAACCAAAGGCATCAAACATAAGGTCAGTATTGGATTCATGGAGAGTTAAGTAGTTAACATATGATAAAAGACCTACCACTTCAAATTCTTTTCCGCCAACAGTGATAGTATCGCCAATCTTAACTCCTACATTATCAGCATGCATTCTGTCGATTGCTATCTCATTGTCACTAATAGGAGCTCGTCCCTCGTTAAAAGAGGCTTTGTCTATCTCGGAATCGCTCTTATAGATTCTAATTGTGGCATCTTCTATTCCGTCGTTGTTGTTATCTTCTGCTTCTTCTCTGTAGAAATGCTCATATATTGTAACGGGTGCAGGAACGAAATCTGCATCATTTAAATTGTATCTGTCTGCAACCTCATCCCACTCTTCGTCAACCTTCTTGGCTACTTCCTCGTGGGCTTCGTTGTAAGCTTCTTCCACAGCATTCTTGTACTCAGCTGTTTCTTTTGCCTCCTTCAATGCATCGTCAAATGAAGCTTCCATAGCTGCATCAATCTGCTGCTTGATCATATCTTCATCTGTTATTCCATGAGCAGCACACTGAGCACGTACACCATCTTCTATAGCCTGCGTTACCTGCTCATTTATCTTTTCTTCTATTGCTTCAGCAACCTTTTTATCAGCTTCTTTATTACCCTTATCTATGTAATAAGCCCTGACATCAGCTTTCTCACCGGTACTAATATTTTCAATCAGTTCTGGTGAAGCCTTCTTGGATAGTTCAAAGCTTCCATCTTCAAGATTAAGTTCTTCTCTTCCGGAATAAACTGCTGACAGCATACTGTCGTGACCAACGTACATACCAGAGATGACGCTGATCATGACAACCATGAAGATTATGATAACAAGATATTTATGCCAATCTGTTTTAAGTTCTCTGGGGATTCTTTTGATAAGAGGATTTCTCATAGCGCACCCCCTTACCACTCAAGATCAGAAGCAGGAATCTTGTTTTCATTCATGTCGTTGTGACGTACAACGCCGTCTCTAAGCTTAATTACATGGTCTGCCATGTTCTTGATAGCTTCGTTGTGAGTAACCATGATAACGGTGTTTCCGTACTTCTTATTGCAATCTTCTATCAGAGCCAGGATCTCTTTTGACGTCTTATAATCAAGAGCTCCTGTAGGCTCGTCGCACAAAAGTATGTCGGGATTTTTGACTACAGCTCTTCCAATAGATACTCTCTGCTGCTGTCCACCGGATAACTGATTAGGGTATTTGTACTTATGGTCCTGAAGACCGAGAGTTGTGATGACTTCCTCTACATCGAGAGGATTATCAGAAAGATAGGCTCCGACCTCGATGTTCTCTTTGACATTGAGATTCGGAATAAGATTATACATCTGGAAAACGTAGCCCAGGTGCTTGCGGCGATACATCGTAAGCTCTTTTTCACTCATCTCTTCAAGCTTATCGCCATTGATACTAACAAAGCCATCATCAGGCGTATCGATTCCGCCTATGATATTAAGAAGCGTAGATTTTCCGGAACCGGAAGGACCAAGAAGAACGCAGAACTCGCCTTTTTCTACCGTGAAGTTCATTCCGCGCAGAACATCCTGTCTGGCTTCACCAGTTCCAAAACTCTTTTTTAGATCTTTGATTTCTAGACACTCTTTTCCCATAAAAACTCCTCTATCGGCTCAAATATGCAATTTGTCTGTATCTGAGTCAATTGTAACTAGCATTAGTATAATTCGTATATATACAATCCAGCAAAATAAAGTTATCTATTTTGCATTTATATTATTTTACCACTTCCCACATCTGTCCCATATTGTTAAATCCATTTTCAGGCATACAACCTTTGCAGGTATGCCACTCGGGGGAGTTCCCCGAAGAGCATCCACTGCAGCCTGAACAACTTTTAGTACTGAAAACTACTCTTTTTATGATTCCCATATTCTCAAGATATTCCATCTGACGTGTGACATCTTCTACGCTTGTATGGAGTTCAATTGCCAGAAGCTTGGTGGTTCTGGCATGTCCATCTTTTAACAGTTCCAATAGTTGTTCCATTAGTGCGCCTCCTTACCAGATAAGCATGCCCACATGATATGCAATACATGCCAGTAAAAGAGATACTGCTGTATAGTACAGAACAATTCTTCCTGTCCATTTAGCTGAATGTGTTTCCTGATATGTAGCTGCAAGAGCCACAACACAAGGCATGTTGAAGGTCATGGCAAAAATAAATGCAAGGGCCTCAGGCTTGGTTACATTTGCAAGAAGTATTGAACCAAGAGTTGCACCAGTTGATACAGCAGCAGTTGATCCAGCACCACTCATGGCACTTGTAAATGCTGCGCTATATGAACCACCGCTATATAATGCACTGATAACTCCAATAGCTCCCTCTTTTCCTATCGCAGAAGCAAGATAAGAAAGGAATAGCTGCCATGGCATACCAAAAAGTCTGGTAACAGGTTCTATGGCAACACCAATCGTATAGAGAATTCCGCCCTCTCCTGTTGGCGAATAGCTAAGGAGCCAGAAAACGCTGCAGACAAGAAGAATTACTTTAGTTACTCTTACGAAGGTCTCTTTGGTTCTTCCAAATACATATCTAAAAAGAGCTCCCCACTTTGGTTTGTGGTATGGAGGAAGCTCCATGACCATTCCATAACGGTCTTCTTTCTGAACGAGCTTTGCTCCAAAAATCTTAGCTGTTACATACATGTGCAGAAGCATTGTCAAAAGAATTACTACAATGACAAGAACTGCACCCGGGCCAAAGAAAATTGAAGAAAGCATAGGAATTGTAGCCCATGCTGCACCGCAGGGAACTGCCCATGCAAGCGCAATTGTGAGAACCTTCTGTCCCCAGTTATCAATAACTCTTGCGCCAGCTGCTCCGCCCATTGTGCATCCAAAGCTTACAAGGAAAGGCATAACTGACTTGCCCTGTAGCCCCAGCTTACCCATAGTGTTATCGAATACATAGGAAATACGTGCCATGATTCCTACTTCTTCCATTAGGCCGAACACGAGTGTTACACCAAACACAAAGCCCAGCATCTTGAAAATATATGAAAATGACTGAATTATAACATCTGTGATGATGAGTCTTATGAACTCAGGACATGCAATTGCATTAAGACCAGCTATTACAGGAGCCTTGAGAGCCAGAACACCTTCTCCCACAAACATAAGTGGAAGGGCCGGGATAAAGGATGCTATAAGCCCCAGAAGTACTGTCAGAACTACGGCTGGTTTACCCCAGACTTTGCTGGTATATATGCGATCAAGCTTACCCAGAGTAACCTTTACTGATTCGGACTGGATTGCCCCATCAATCACATCATCTATCCATGCAAATTTGCAGCTTCCAACAGCTACAGCCCCCTGCGCCGAATTCTTGATATTCTCTACCTGATCAAACACTGCAGGATCCAACGCGTTTTTAAGCTTAGCTATAACCACCCTGTCATTTTCTAAAACCTTGGATGCAAGCCACATGGAAGAATAACCTGGAATGACACCATCTGGAATCAGATTGCAGATCTCCTGATAGCCCTTAATGCTGTCGTACTGCTCCTTTAACTTGGAAACATCAAGTCTTGAATCACTCTTAATAGCCTTTTCAAGTGTCTTGTAGAACTCTTCATAGGACTTGACATCAGTAGCTGAGAAAGGAATAACAGGTATCCCAAGCTTTTCCTCTATAGCTTTGGCATTTATCTTTTTGCCCTGATCTTCAGCCACATCAGCCATATTGAGTAAAAGAAAACATGGCGCATTGATGCCCGCATAATCAGCCAGCATGAAAAGACTTCGCTGAAGCTGTGAACTATCTGCCAAAATGCA
>JAEEGI010001107.1_pt1 | contig 68268 bp, 57 predicted proteins | sample 8958751 | NCBI WGS metagenome assembly JAEEGI01 (sample SAMN16246545, study PRJNA631951) | gut metagenome | biome: gut microbiome; feature: rumen; material: KS-attached | host: Bos | place: Iran: Karaj | collected 2018-10
TCCCGACCCGTTCACCTATGGTAACCTCCGTGAAGTGAGCACTGCCGTCGTCACCGACGAAGTGAGCTACCTCACTGGCATCCACAACTTCACCCTCGGTGGTCAGTATGAGTTCGACAACACCAAGAACGGTTACATGCAAGGCGGCGCCGGCTACTATGTCTACAATAGCTGGGACGACTTTGTCAACAAGGCCAACCCGACGGCTTTCGCCATCACCTTCGGCAACAACCGTGACGGTGAAGGTGGCAACCCCAAGCAGGTTTATCCTTCCTTCAACTACATGCAAGGCTCCCTCTATCTGCAAGACGAAATGACCCTCAGCGAGCGCTTCAAACTCGCCCTTGGTCTCCGTGTCGAAATGCCTTATTATCCTTCCATCGCTGGCTACAACTACAACAAGGAATTTGCTGAAGGTTGGAACGACGAAGAAGGCAACCACCACAGCATCGCTGACGGTAAAGGCAACACCATGTATGGTCTGTCGACTGCCGACATGCCTAAGGCTCGCGTGAACTTCTCACCTCGTCTGGGCTTCAATTGGGACCTCACTGGCGAACGTAAGTACATCATTCGCGGCGGTTCCGGCCTCTACACTGGCCGTCTGCCTTTCGTGTGGATCGTCTCCGCCGTGGGTAACTCCAACTGCATGCAGTATCAGTACATCAATCCTAGCGCTGAAGATACCGACATCAACTTCTACTCCAACGTAAACGAGATTATTGCCAACCACGCCACTCTCTTTGGCACCGAGAACCTGCCCGCCAATTTGGCCGCTCCTCAGTCGACTACCATCATGGACAAGAACCTCCACATGCCTCAGACCTGGAAGAGCAGCTTGGCCTTCGACGCCGAACTTCCTGGTGGCATCAAAGCTACTTTGGAAGGCATCTTCAACAAGGACATCACCACTGTGGCGGTCACCAAGCTCGGCATCGTCCGTGGCGACGACATCCAACTGCCTGGCGAACACGACAAGAGATGGACTTGGGTGAGCGAAAATATCACTAACAGCGTCGGTGGCAAGGTCACTCCTTACTACATCACCAACGTTGACCAAAATGGTTACTACTATTCTGGTACCGCCCAGTTAAGCAAAGACTTCAAGTGCGGTCTCAACCTGATGGCTGCCTACACATACGCTATGGGCAAGAATGTCACCGATGGTATTGGCGACCAAGTCACTTCTGCTTTCAGCACCAACGCTTTTGGCGTGAACGGTTCCAACGCCCACGAACTTGGTTACAGCAGCTATGTCACGCCCAACCGCGTGCTCTTCAACGCTGGCTGGACCTGGACCACTGGTCAGCACACCACTGAGACCGTTGGCCTCTACTACGAAGGCTTCAACCACTGCTACATTGGCAACTACAGCTACACCCGCTATAGCTACACTATGACCAGCAATGTGAATGGTGACGGTGGTTCGAACAGCTTGGTCTACATCCCCACCGAGAGCGAACTCCAGGCTATGCCTTTCGCTAGTGATGACAACAAGGCTGCCTTCAACGACTTTATCAAGGCCGACAAATATCTGAGCGCCAACCGTGGTCACTATGCCGAACGTGGTGCTGTTGTAGCTCCTTGGAGACACACCTTCAACTTCAAGTATGAGAGAACCTACAAGTTCAAGGCTGGTCCGAGCATCAGCGGTGGTATCGACGTCAAGAACCTCGCCAACTTGTTCTACAGAGGTTGGGGCAACATGCAACAGCTGAGCAGCAGCGACATTCTAAAGCTCAATGGCAAGGGTACCGAAGAGAGTCCTTACACCTACCAGTTCACGGATCCTACTTGGAACACCTATGCTAGCACGCTCTCCACTTGGTCAGCTGCACTGAACCTCCGTCTGAACTTCTAATTGAAGTCATCTCGGAAAACCAAAAGCACCCTTCGGGGTGCTTTTTTTGTACCTCTTTACAATAGAAAAAAAAGACACACCCATAAGGATGTGTCTCGCTTTAATGTATAAAACTAGATCTAGATTATTCCTCCGCAATCTTCAGTTTGTCTTCGAGAACCTTGAGATCTTCCTTAGCCTTGTTAATCTTCTTCTCATATTCGGCGCGCATCAGTTCTGAGTTCTTACTGTTGGAGAAGAAACCGATGTTGTTCTCCATGGCGGCAATTTCGTCGCGCAGCTTCTGGATGCGGGTCTGCAACTTATTGCCTTCCTTACGTACGCGGTCACCAGCGTTCGGGTCTTCTTTCCAACTTTCCATCATTTCGCGGAACTCGTTGGTAGAAGCTTCGTTCTGGTTCTTACGCATAGTGTCGAAAAGTCCGTCGATGAGCTCTCGATACTCCTTATTAATAGCATCCTTGTGCTTCATCGGCACGTAACCAATCTCAATCCAACGCTTCTGGAATGCCTTGATGGCATCCATGTTATCGTTGCGGCTCGTACCAATTTCAAACGCCTTGATTTCCTCAAGAAGTGCTTTCTTAGCTGCGAGGTTAGCTTCCTCCTCAGTACGACGGCCACTGAAATGCTCGTTTTTACGGGTAAAGAAGGTGTCGCAGGCAGCACGGAAACGCTTCCAAATCTTGTCGGTATGGCGCTTCGGCACAGGACCGATGGTCTTCCACTCTTCTTGCAGCTTTTTGATCTGCTCTGTGGCGTTTTTCCAATCGGTCGACTCCATCAGAGCCTCAGCCTCGATGCAGAGTTGGGTCTTGCGCTCGAGGTTTTCGGTCTGTCTGTCCTTCAAAGTAGCGAAGAATTCCTTCTTCTTGGCGAAGAAAGTATCCATCGTGCCACGGAAGCGTTGCCAAATCTCCTCGTTGTCTTTCTTACTGGCAGGACCGATGGTCTTCCAAACACCAAAGATTTCGGAGAGTTCAGTCGACTTTTTCTGCCAAGCATTGACACTCGTGTAATCCTCGGCAATCAGCTCCTCCGCCTTCTCGCACAAAGCTTTCTTAGCTTCGAAGTTACCCGTTTGTTCTTCCTCAATTTGGGCATAATGCTCGCGACGGATTTGGTTGATCTTGTCGGTAGCCGCCTTGAAGCGCTCCCAAATCTCGTCTTTCTTGTCTTGAGGCACGGGACCTACTTCCTTCCAATCCTCATGGAGTTTCTGCAAAGTCTTGAAAGCCTTGGTGATGGATTTCTCGTCAAGTAGTTCCTCTGCTTTCTCGCAGAGTTCGATCTTGGCATCGAGGTTCTTCTTCATGTCGAGGTCACGGAGTTCGCGGCCGATCCTGACCTTGTCGAAGAACTTCTCCACTAGGAAGTGATAGTTGTTCCAAAGATTAGAGTTCTCGGCAGCCGGAACAGGGCCAATCTCCTTCCAGCGGTCTTGCAGGGCGCGGAAGTCGTCATAGGTCTTCTTCAGTGAGTCGTCTGAAGCAATGATTTCCTTCAGCTCATCGAGGATGGCTTGCTTTTTGGCCAGGTTCTCAACCTTTTGCTTCTCCATGTCCTCGTTTTGCTTGGCACGGTTGGCCTTGAAGATGCCAAACGCAGCATTGAAACGCTGTTCGATGGGGTCTTCAACATGTTGGAAGCTCTCGGCTTCGCCACCGTCTTGCAGGAACTGGTCGAGTTCATTGTCCATGTCTTCCTTGTTCAACTTATTGAAATGGAGACGAATAGCCGCAACTTTGTCCTTGATGTTTTGGACATCGGAGTCTTGCACGAGTTCCTCGAGCATCTCCACAAGTTGCAGTTTGTTGAGACCGTCCAAGTCGGCATTGTCTTCCACCAGTTCATCCTCATCAGGTTCGGCAGCATCCACCATCTCGGACATCACCTCGTCGGCCACAGGGGCTGTCTCGGCAATCATTTCAGCCACGAGGGTGTTCACCTCGACCTTCACCTTGCCAGGCAAGATACTGGGCTGGATCAGTTTGACAATCTTCTTTTTCTCGTTACCATCAATGGCTTTCGTTGCGGCCTTTGATGTGGTCGTTTCATTCTCAATTCCTCCCTCAATGGCAGGGTTTTGAGTTAGTTGTTCGTTGTTTTCCATTTCAATTCGTTTTATGGCCAAGGAATAGCCCTTGATACCTATTAATAAAGCGTGCAAATATATGAAAAAAAATTCAATTGTACACTTTCGGCAGTTTTTAGAATAATTTTTGTTCTGCCTGTAACATTTTCGAAAAACGCATACTATAAGGGTGAACAATTAAACGAATTATATTATGGCAAAGAGAAAATTGACTGTCCCTCTGATGGAGCGGGCGGATGCTGGAACCCAATATATAAATGGGGTTTGTGTATCAGGAAGATCGCTTGAACTGCTGAAGGAGATTAAGGAATTATTAGATGTGTTCGCGCCAACGGGTGATGACTATCGGCATTCGCTATGGATCGAAGTGCCGAGGGGAAAGCCTTCGGATTGGTGCTCATTCAATGATGCAAAGGATTGGGCCGAAGAAGAGGATTATACGCGTGCGGACTATATGAAGGAGTGGAAGTCCAACTATCCGATGGAGTCGCAGTGGTATCATATCGCGGTGACGCAGTACAGGGGGCACACTTATTTGCACATGGTGGAGAATGTGCATTGGTGGTGTCAGATTCATGATGATGACAACAAAGGCGCGCATCATGAAGATATGGAATGGCTGTTGGAGCCGTTGGCTGAGTTTCTGCAGGATAAGGTGCTTGTTATTGCCGCTGATGTGGAGGCATATAACCGATATGTCGATGAGCATCTGCCCAAGCGGCAGCGGACGGGACGGATTGCCAGAAAGGATTTGGATAGGATTGTGCCGTGGCAACGGCGTCATCCGAAAAATGTTAAGAAGGTCGTCAAGATGCTGAAGGAGTGTATCGCGAATGAGGCAATCTACCGGAGAACGGAGCCGAAATATGATGACGGGGAGTTTAAGAGGCTGGAGTTTTCAACGGAAGAGGTTGATCTGCCGCCATGCTACCGAGAGCCGCTGCCACAAATGAGCATTCGGATATACTCCATGTACTTTCGGGTGGCGTATGAGGCATACGAGGCACATTTTAGTCGTTTGGGTTGGCGAAGCCGGAAGGAGTATAAAGAGTTTCTGGAAAAATCAACCAAACTGACAGATATTGAATTTTACAGACGTTATCAGCACGGTCGACATGGCGAGATTACCGATGAGACGGATTTCGACAGCGAAGAGGCGTTTAATGAGATGGCCTTTGACCATTACGGTGAACTGGGTCTGTCGCGAAATAATGTGCATGCGACGGATTACTACACGCCTGGTGGTTGGCTCATCAGCTTTGGCGTGAGCTATTCGGCATGGGTGGATGCAGGCTGCGAGATTGCGTTGGCAATCTATGAGGCTGGCGCTCCGCTGCTGATGCACAATTCCCAGAAAATACTTGATATTCTGGAGGGTAAGGACTATGTGAAACTGACACCGCATATCTTTCACGATTACCTGAACCATCACGAAGAAGGGAGCGTGTTTGATTTGCCATACGAGTGCGATTTGGAAGACGGGGATGGTATTACGCGGGAGCAGTACGACGAGATCGTGTCGCTGGCCACGTGGAAACCCGAGGAACAGTTGGCGTTAGATGAGACAGTGCCGCTGGAGGATTCGGTGTATGACCCCATCCGGGAAGAGGTATCCGAACCGATGACGGTTTGCGCGATACTCGCCCGACTATATGAAAAATATGGTATCGGAGTGGGCATTAGCGATTATAAAGACCATCAGCACTGCTATCTCTATGGTTGGAAGAAGGGAGACGAGAAGATACAGATAAAAGATGAGGAGTTTATGTCGGCAAACGAGGCGATGCTGACGATACTGAGGATGTTTGCGAAAGAATTGAAAGAAAATGAATAAAACATTATGAAAATACAATATGCATCGGATCTGCATCTTGAGTTTGCAGAGAATAGGAATTTCATTGAGAATGGCGGCATTACACCGATTGGCGAGGTGCTGGTGCTGGCTGGTGACGTGTCGTATTTGTGTGACCGAAAAATGATGAAGCGGCGGTTTTTCGACTGGTGTGCGGAGCATTTCCAAGAGACCTTTATCGTCCCAGGCAATCATGAGTTTTATCATGGGTATGACATCGCCCTGACGATGAAGAATTACGAGTTCGTATATCGAGATAATGTGCGATACTTGAACAACCGCAGTGTGTTGTTTGGGGATACAGAGTTGTTTTTCACCACATTATGGACGCGAATAAGTCCCCTGCACTTGTGGGAGATTCAGCAGGCATTGAATGATTTCAAGCACGGGATCTTGGACGGAAAGCGGTTTTTTGCGAATGACGTAGACGGACTGCATGAGTATTGTCTACACTGGTTGGAAGCGGCATTGACGGACTCAAAAGCGGTGCATAAAATTGTCGTGACGCACCATTGCCCAACGATGCGCGAGGAATTCAACGGCTATCCCGGAGGGGTGCTGAATACGGCCTTCCAAGTTGATCTTGATGAATTTGTAAAAAGATGTGGTGCCAATTATTGGATTTATGGCCATACCCACTTCGCTGGAGGCTCGGGTACCAAGATTGGGGAGACAACACTGCTTTGCAACCAACTGGGCTATGTGTTTTATGATGAACATCGAGCGTTTGATGGCGGGGCGGTGATTGAAATACTAGATAGATAATAGATACGATGTAACATTTTCAGTTTTTCTATACTAATAAAGTGAAACGAAAAACAACACATCATGGGACAAAGAACAAACCTCCTACTACAAATCGAAGGACGCAGCGGTGCCCGCCTGAACAAAGTTTATCATCTTCAATGGGGCTATCGCAAGTATTTGCCGATGGCATTCCTCCATCTCCTTTCGGGAAGACACTTTAAACCCGAAAAGAAGGACGTTTTCCAATTCTGTACCGAAACTTTTGAACTTGACGGTCTTACCAGTATCGACAAAGATTGGAGCGAATTCAATTTCAACAAATTGAAAGACTGCCAGAAAGCCCTCGACCATTGTGACAACAATAATGGCGCGATGGTGGTCATTGTCACCGAAAACGAATCGGTCTGCACTTATTCAACCTACAAAATTGGTTTCTTGTTGGGACCCGAAGAATTGGAAGGCGAAGAGCCTTTCTGCCGTTGGGTCACCTCCGTAGAATTCATGAAACATCAGCCGCGTTATGACGAGCTGTACGACAACGTCTTCGCTCGTGCTTTTGATGCCTTGACAACGGCATCAGAAACGGAGCATTTAGTAACAACTGTAATCGGGTAATTATGGCAATGAGATCAAAAACGGAAGTTCTTACCCTATCGAAGTAATCATCCATGATTTGGAGCATCTTAGCATTTGTCATCTGAAACAGGATGACCTTGAACATATTGATACTCTTTTAGGAGAAAAAAATGGGAGGACCCAACTGGATGAAAAGTATTGGATACTTGAAGAAGAGAATTAATACAAATTATAAAAGCAACAATAATGAACCAGATTTACTTTACAGCCGATTTGCATTTCGGCCATGCGAACATCTTGAAGCATTCACCCAATCGGCCATATTCCGACATAGTGGATATTGCGGCGCACGACGAGTGGCTGCTAGACTTATGGCGGCGCACGGTAGACAGGCGAGATACCATTTATATCCTTGGAGATTTGACCTTTCTGAAGAGTGAGGAGGCTCATCATCTACTGGAAAAACTTCCAGGAAATAAGTTTCTTGTTGAAGGAAATCACGAGGGTTCCATCCGGGCGTACAAGAACTACTTCAAAGAGGTATATCAGATCAAGGAGATGCGCTTCAAAAAGACGATCGCGCCGTTTCTGAAAGAGGATTTCGATGTGGTGATGTGCCATTATCCTATGGTGACGTGGAACCAGAAGCCGCGTGGTTCAGTGATGCTTCACGGGCATTGTCACGGGAAGTTGGACGAATACAATGCCCAATCGACCGACCTCCGTTTTGACGTTGGCATTGATGGAAAACTGGCAAGCTTGCATTTCCTGACGCTGGAAGACATCTACAATGCTGCCCTGGAGAAGGTCACATCATGTAATTGCAACTCGTTTGAAGAATATGCAAAAAATAATTATAGAGGAGAAGTAAGATGATGAACAGCATTTTTGATAGATATGATAACCTAAAATACAGCACTATGTATCAACCCATCGAATCAGTAACCTTCGACAGCATGCCCAACGCAGTCTCAAAGCTGATGAAGGAAGTAAACGAAATGAAGGAAATGTTGCAAACCATCGCTGAACGCGTAGGACGGTCTCAAAAACAGTGGATGAGTGTCGAAGACCTCATTGCCTATTTACCAGGCAAACCCGCACGTCAGACCATCTATTCATGGGTTTGGAAGAAAGCCATTCCATACCACAAGGCAGGTGCAAAGCTTCAGTTTCTAAAGACCGAGATTGACGCTTGGATTTTGGGCAAAGACTACACCGACGATGATGACGAAGTTGTTATTCGCGTCCCTGTCAAGGCGCGTCTGCCCAAACAGAAAGGACGTAAATGACCAATAAGAACAAACCTTGGCACCTGTGTTTTTAAAGAGAAAAATGTGCGTGTCATTTTAGGCAGGGGATCTACAAATAAGTGTAAGAAAATGATAGAATTGTTTTTAGAAATCCGTGTCCATTTTGTGTCCTGATTTCTGAAAAGGCCAAAAAAAGGGAGTCACAAACCCCTGTAACTCCTTGATTTTCAAGTCGGGGCAAAAGGATTCGAACCTTCGACCCCCTGCTCCCAAAGCATAAATTTCCACTTTTCCCACATTATCAGCCACTTAGCATTTTATTTAATTATTTCTTTATCAAATACTTGCATATATCATCAAATATATGTATTTTTGCATGTATTTTAAATCTCATGGGCAAATCATGGGCAAATATTTGACCATCCCATGGGCAAAAAATACGAAGCAAAGTATAGATAACCAAATTGTTAGTAAAATGGAAATTAACCCCTCTGCCTATGAGCCGATTCTAAAGAACGCCTCAGAGCAAGTTTTTCTCCGCGCTTTCCTCGATATCAGGCGCAAGAAAAACGATGGAACTTATCCCATCTACGTACGTGTAACCTACCAAGGTGAAAAGTGGCTACATGCAACTGGCGTCTGCGTTTCCGACGATGACTATGCCAAAATCTTCACCCTGAAAAACGGCTCTTCGCCACTCCACAAAGCCAAGAGCCAGGTCACGAAGGCCTTCAACAAAATCTATGATGCTGTTGTCGCCCTCAATGCCCAAAAGAAGTTCACCTTTGAGAATCTCAAGAAAGCAATCGCCAATCCCGAAACCAAACCCAAGGAGACTCCCACGCTCCTCGAATACTGGATGGAGTTTGGCGAAAGCAAGAAAACCGAAAAGACCCGCCTTCAGTACAGCACCGCGCTGAAGAACTTCTACCGCTTCCTCGGCTGCTCCGTTGCCACCATCACACTGAAGAAACGCTCCAAGGAAAAGACCATCGTCGTGAAAGGCAAGAAATCCAAGATTTACCCGTCCTATGTCGACGAGACCGTCATCATGCAATGGGAGGCTTCGATGGACCAAGCTGGATTGTCCGACTCCACGAAGAGCATCTATCTCCGTGCCCTCCGTGCCGTCATGAACAGCCTTGGCCAAAGGAAAATCATCGATGCAGCTCCGAAGTTCACCATCAAGCAAGGCAGCCGCCGCAAAGAGGATTATATCCCCGTGTCCGACATCGTCAAGATCCGCGACTATAAAGGCCCCGGGAAGAAAGCCGCTGATTGGTGGCTCATCCTCTATCTCTGCAACGGCAGCAACTTGAAAGACCTGGCTTATCTCGAATGGAACGACGACTACTTTTATAATAATGAGTTGACCTACATCCGTGGCAAGATTGCCGGCAAGGTCAAAGTCACCGTCCACATTCCCATCACTGAGCCATTGCAGAAGCTGCTTGACAAATACGCCAGCAAGCCCGTGAAGGGCAAGCGCGTGTTTCCGCAGATCCTTCTCAAAGCCAATAACGAACCCGACATGGAAAGCCGCACTCACGATTTCAACCGCCAAATCCGCAAGGGAATGCAGGGCGTTTGCGCGAGGCTCGGCATCCGTCCCGTCACGGCTTCCACGGCACGCAACTCCTACATCACCACGCTCACCTGGCATGGCACCCAAGATGCCTTCATCGATGCGATGGTTGGCCATGTCGACTCCAAGAATGTCCTGCGTGGCTATCAAGGCACCATCAGTCCAAAGAAGAGGTTGAAGGTGAACAACCTCCTCTTCGTTGATCCAGAGATTGACGAGGACGACGAATGACAAAAACAAGCCCGGCGCTCCGCTGGGCTTGTTTTTTATCCCTGCTCCTTGGCAAACACTAAAACTCTATAGCCATGTCAGCATTACATCCTTTCATTATTCACGCCGACTTGGACGGCTACCTTGATGACCCTGTCTTGGGTCCCATCAATGAAATGATCCATAGAACCATCATTCACGTCAGCGAGCCTAACACCGCAAGCAACAGGCCCTATCCACTCCGCCAACCTCCGTTGGCGTTTTTCATGGAAGCCTATTCGCTGATGAACGACTTTGCTGAGGAACTCCATCCCGAGGAAAACTGTGTCCAGTACCATTTCCGCAAAGTCCGTGAACACATCATCGACACCTATGCAACCGAAGTCGTCCTATCGGTCGTTTTCGTGCTGCTACGGCTTCAGAGGACCAAGAAAAGCCAACGGCTCATCTCAGTCTTCAAAAACAACATAGACGCTAATTCTGACTATTTCAAGGCGTTTGAGAAACTGGCCGATGATCTTGAAAAGGCTGGCTACTATATCGACGACCACACTTCACCCCATCCCGCTGTCGACTGGCAAGCAAAGTATCTCATCCTTCAAGAGCAATATCTTTCGCTTATGTCTTTCTGCCAATCCTCAAAGGATGATGTCCAGCTCGACCTGTTCCCTGATATACCACCCATTTCCAAAGAAGCCGCAAAGAACGGTGTCGTTTTGATCATGGATTTGCTTGATGCCGCTGTTGCTGCCAACACCGCCGACATCTTCGATGTGCTCAACTATTACATTGCCAAGACGAATGGAAATATGGGTGACATGATAAAAATCCGTGAGAAGCTGTTTAAAGCCAACACCGCCGCACATTTTACCTCCAATTTGGCTTTCGATGAGACTTTCAAGAAAATAGAGCTCATCCGTGTTTTCCTTGCCATTTACTATCTGTTGGTGAAGCCTCGTGTAGGCAAAAAACTCACCGTCAAAGAGTATTTCGACACTATTGGTGAGCTATTCAACTACGACTTCGGCAATGTCACAAAATACTTCAGCGACTCACTCAATGCGGGGTGCTCAGAAGAAACGATTGTGGCCATTTTTGGCCTATTGTCGCAAACCCTTCTTGATGTAGCCGCTAAGATGAGCTCCAGAAAAAATCGTACCTGACTCTTGCAAGACTCCTGTATTCATAAATTGTGATAGAGGTTATTTCGCGACGGATAACCCTAAAACAATTCACATCATGTATCAATCCAACGAACCCATGACCTTCGACCGCCTGCCCGAAGCTGTCTCTAAGCTTATTTATGAGGTAGGCGAAATGAAGTCCATGCTGCAAGACATCGCCGACCGCGATGCGCAGCCTGAAAAGAAATGGATGAGCGTTGAAGACCTCATCATCTATCTACCTGGCAAACCCGCCCGACAAACCATCTACACTTGGGTATGGAAGAAAGTCATCCCTTACCACAAAGCCGGCGCAAAGCTCCAGTTCCTCAAATCTGAAATCGATGCCTGGATCATGGGCGAGTCTTTCCCCGTCGACGACGATGAAACCGTCCGCATCCCCGTGAAAGCTCGTCCAGCCAAGAAAGGAGGCCGGAGATGAGCGACCTTCAGAACTATGTCAACAAGGAGGACATCACCTTGACCCATCCTGACCTCTCCAAGGTCTGGCTCGACTCTGGCGATGTCATGCGGATGCTCCACTGCTCCGACCGTACCCTTAACAAGCTCCGCTCTCAGGGCTTGCCTTACTACAAGATCCATAGGAACTACTTCCTCTACAAACTGGATGAAGTCCTGGACTTCATCAACTCCCGTAAAGTCACAAAACCAAAAACAAAATGATGGAAGCTCTTGCAAATCCCCAAAACCTCGCACCGTCGCCACTCGCTTACGCTTCGGTCGCCTCGCTCGTTCGCTTTTCTTATTTCGCCAAGCCTATCAGCCGCCAGATGCCGACTCGGGAAATCTCCCTCGTCGATGCCTATCACTACATCAAAAGCGGCATATCGTCACAGGCTACAGCTCAATGTCGCTCACTCGCTCCAGCCGAAAGGCCTGCTTTCAAGCGGACCAGCTTCGACTTCTGCACCTTCTCGGGCTTATTTGTTCAGCGTAAGGCCGACAAGCTCGTCCGCCATTCCTTCCTGGTCTGCTTCGACTTCGACCATCTTTCAGATGTCGAAGCCGTCGCCCTCACCTTATTAAATGATCCTTACTTTGAGACAATGCTGCTCTTCCGCAGCCCGTCCGGCGATGGCCTCAAATGGGTCATCTCCATGGAACAGAACTACGCACGTCGCGAGCTGTTCTTTCCTATGGAAACGCCAGCTTCCTATCATGTCCTGTTCTTTAATGCTGTCCAACATTACCTCCGCAACACCTACGCACTTGATGTCGACGAGAAGTGCAAGGACGTATGTCGTGCCTGCTTCCTTCCGTTCGACCCGCAAGCCTACATCAATCCCGCTCTGCTATGACCGCACCGCTCCCCAACTATGCCATGTCCACCGCTGATGCTGTCGAGGCCCTGATCGTTCTCATCGAACGGTCGGGCATCGACATCACTGCCAATTATGGCGACTGGTGCAACATCGGTTTTGCCCTCGCACAGGAATTTGGTGCCGCTGGAGAGGCTTTTTTCCATCGGATTTCCGCTTTTTACCCAAATTATGACCCGAAAACAGCCTCTAAGCAATACCTTTCTTGCCTCCGTCACGAGATTCCGTCCGGCAAGGCTCCCATCACCATCGCCACCCTCTTCCATATCGCTAAGTCCCACGGAATCAGCTTGCCCATTCCCCCTCTCAGAGGGGGTGGCCGCAGGCCGGGGGAGTCTTTTCGTGCGCTCAAAGAAGACTTTTCCGCACGAAATCCAATTGCGGAATCTGCGGAATCTGCGGAAAACTCCGCAGAACCGCTCCCGACATTCTCGCAATCCATCAGCGATAACCTTCCCACCATCATGCAGCGCATCGTCAAAAGCTCGGTCTCGGATGTCGATGCCGACATCCTCGTCCTCGGCTCGCTCACTGTCATGTCTGCCTGCATCCCGAAGGTCTATGGCATGTACGACGGACGCGAAGTCTTCGCTAATCTTTTTCTATTTGTCACTGCCCGGGCATCGGCAGGCAAAGGACGGCTCTCCCTGTGCCGTCATCTCGCCGAGCCGATACACCAGGCACTCCGCGACAAATACGATGAGCTGAAGGGACAGTATGAGGCAGCCTTGGCAGCATACGCCGTCAACCGTAAGAATACCCTCGAAACGCCGCCCAAGGAGCCGCCGTTTCTCACGCTGTTCCTGCCTGCTAACAGCACATCCACGGTCGTCTATCAGGTGTTGGCTCAAAACAGCGGTGTCGGCCTTCTGTTCGAGACAGAAGGCGACACGCTGGCCAATGCCTTCAAATCCGACCTCGGCAACTACTCCGATGGTTTCCGCAAGGCCTTCCATCACGAGATGATATCCTATCTTAGAAAGAAAGATCTGGAGTATGTCGAACTGGGCAAGCCCAAGTTCTCCGCCGTCCTGTCCGGCACACCACAGCAGATTCTCAACCTCATCCCTGATGCCGAAAACGGACTCTTCAGCCGCTTCATCTTCTATGTCATGCCCACGCAGCTTGTCTGGCACGACATGTTTGTCACCAAAGACAACACCACCGCCGACGAGAAGTTTGAGCGCATTGGCCGCGACTTCTGCACCTTGCTGAAGAAGCTGCCCGATGGCCCTATCCAGTTCACGCTCAGCACAGCCCAAGGGGTCCAGTTCAACGACTTCTTCAGGGACACACAGTCACGCTACGCCGCGATATTCGGCGAAGAGATTGTGGCTACAGTCCGTCGTCTCGGCCTCATCATGTTTCGCATAGCGATGATCCTGACAGTCCTCCGCCACATCGAGGAGGTGCCAGCCAAGCGCAAGAAGTCGCTGAAGAAGATGGTCTGCACCGATGTTGATTACGACACCGCCTTGGCGGTGATCCAGGTCTTGCTGCAGCACTCGGCAGCCGTCTTTCAGACGCTGCCTCACCGCACCGACCATGCCGCCGCCCTGAAAGGCCGTCGGCAGCTGAGTGATGCCGTCCGTCAAAAGTTTCTGGCCGCCTTGCCTGACACCTTCGACCGTCCCACCTACATCCAAGTCGCCGCTTCGCTCAACATCATCGAGCGCACAGCGGAACGCTACGTCTCTGACCTATGCAAGTCTGGCCACCTCACACATCCCGCCAATGGCCAGTACCACAAGACCTCATCGCGGGCTTGACCCGCGACCTCATTATTAACCTCTAAAAACAAACAAAATGAAAACACAAATTGTTCCTATCCAAAACATCAAGGGCTTCATAGCCGACATGGTCAAAACCTACAAAGACACCTACAAAGCCCGTTTCGGCAAAATCGATGACCACTGCGTCGATGAACAATTTATCAAGGATGTCTGCTACAAACGTCACTACCTCTATATCGAAGTCGTTGAGAATGACAAGCGTCTGGGCGGCCTCATGTTGCGCTTAACAAAGAATGGCAAACGAGCCAAATTGGAGTTCATGTTTACCAAGACAGAACACCAAAACAAAGGTGTGGCCACCTTCCTCTGGAAATCATTAAAGGAATATGCCCCTGCCGCAAAGACCTGGATCGCTCAAAATCCTTACTTTGATGTAAAAGCCATCCATTTTCTGGTCAACAAGTGTGGCTTCAATATCACCGAATTAATCAACTCCTACAACGCTCCTCAATTCTATGGCGATTATAAAGCCAACGACCCATGGACGGACGGCCAACTCTACTTCGAGAAGCGGGTTTCAAAAGTGGAGCCTGTATGAAAACCGTCATCCACATCGAAACCTTCACGCCAGCCGCGTACCGCGCCATCCGTCCCGCTCTCGTGGCCTCAATAGATGGCTACCTTGGTGTTTGCGATTCAACCTTTTCAGCCACCATCAAGCAATCTGATTACGCTTACCTCGTTGATGTAGTCAGACACGCTGCGCAAAGCGCAGGCGTTGACCATACCGAGTATGCTATCATCAACCTGCAGAACATCCTGAAACCCGTGAAGAAATGAATGAAATAAATGCCCTGCCATCTTCCGATGCGCAGGGCATTTTATTTCTATTTCTAACCACTTTTCCAAATCACGGAAAATCGAAATAGATATAAATCCAACCGCATAGATTTTACGCTGATTCCGCAGATTCCGCAGACGCTTTTTCTGCGGAAAACTACGACAAGCGGTCAAACTCATCGATGGCTTCGGCCGCTTCCTGTTGCAGCCTAACGGCCTTTTTCAGTGCTTCAGCACGGGCTTTCAGGTCACCTTTGTCAATCTGGCTGAAGCCATCCAAGATGTCCTGGGCAGCCTTTAACTTGGCCTTCATCGCATCGAACCGTTCATTTGCTTCCTGTTCTGTCATAACCTTGTTGTTTCCAGCCTCCGCTCATCGTGCTGCGCAAAAAGAAGGCGCAAGCCTAACCGAATCCACCACGTCTGGCTCTGGTAAACCATACAAACGTGAAAACGGCAGACCCGCGCCCATAGCGCGAGCCTTATCGTTCCGTTCCCGTTTGTATTTTAGAAATTTACCAGATTTCGACGTGAGGAACAAGAGCGCTAAAGCCCTATTTATGTCTTAATACGGCTGCAAATTTACAAATTTTTCCCAATCCTCAATCAGGATGGCATCTTCCCGTTTTTGGTGTGGTATCAAGCTGCAAAAGCCTAAGTCCCATCCGTCCTATAAGTCCTCCCTTTGTAAGTACGTAAGCACAAATAACGATATCACGGCTATCTATCCAAACACTTTTGCCCATGCCTGACAGACAGCAAAATAGCCTTAGGCATTGGCCCCAATGTGGCGCTATCCTCATCTTCCACAACAGCATTTATGGTTTCTTTCACATGTATAGAATAAGTCGACTTAAGAAAACCATTATCAAATGACAAACAATTTGTATTTTTGCAGCGTTATGTTTTTCTAAAAGATAATTGTTGATAAAAAAAGGAAAAATGATACAGTTAGATTATATAAGCGGATTTTATAGCGTTGTTTTACTTGGCGGTTTTAATCCCTTAATTTTTCACCCGTTGTGGCTATTGAAGAAAGGGTTAATCCCAGAAACCGATGTTGTTGAAAAACAAATTATCATCAACTCGAGAGTTTCGCAATATCCAATAGGCGACTGGATGCAAATGACTGTTACTCCGGAAAGATGTGAGTTTAAAATCGAAAAGCCGGAGAGAATCGTTCTGATGAAGGATTTGATCATAGGTACTTTAAATGCCTTGCCTGAGATTCCCATATTTGCTGTGGGTATTAACAGGGGTAATATTATTAATCTCGGTGATGAAGAAAGCTATTTCATATTTGGTTCAAAACTAGCCGTACTTGATATTTGGAACGATTGTTTTAAGACACCAAGATTGTGTGATATCATAATAGAAAATCAGGAGGGGACTTTGGAAGAAGGTGTGAGGAGAAGAATCCAAATAAAACCTGCTGAAGTTAAAGATTTGAAGTATTGCATTGATGTTAATCTTAATAACCATTACACTGAAAAAAAACAGGATGTTGCATTTGCAATAAGATCTCTAGACACAAACATGCAAAGTGATTTTGACAAGTACGAAACAATACTGACATCCATCACTCAAAAGATGAACGAGAATGAATAAAACGTTTGATTTCGAAGAGGTTGTTTCAAACTCACTTCAAGCGGAGGTGGTAATAGATGACCATATGAAGCAGTTGACAGACGAGATTATTAACCAAATACCTGCATCTACATTTTCTGTAAAAGAGACAGAACTTATGGACCTTACAGCTTCAAAACCACAGAAAAATGCAGTAATAATAGGCAGTGAGTATTATAAGCAATGGAACGGACGCGTGGTCTCTATTGAGAATAATGATACATTTGTCGCCATCGTACAGGCGGTAAAAGCACAGAATGGTACACCAAAGATAGTACGGTTCAATAAGAACAAGGTAACGATGGTGAATAGTGAACTAATGGCAGAAGGAGCAACCTTTTATTGGACGGTAGGACTATTCAGAAACAAACATAAATCGTTGGAGAAGGTTTCTGAAGTCAGATTCAAAATGGTGAGCAAACCATCACGTGCTTTATTGAACAGTATTGGAGAAGACCTTGAACGACTGTTTGACGGTATATCATGGATGGGATAAATGAAAAGTTGACAGCTCCCTTGTCAGACGAAATAGAAGTAACTCTAATTGGCGGCACAACGGGATATGGCGAGAGTGTTCTGATACACATAGGGGACGGGGATTGGATTGTAGTTGATAGTTGTGTGAATTCACAGACAGGAGATTGTGTCCCATTAGCGTATCTTGATGAACTTAAAGTTGATGTTACTGAACATTTGTTATATGTAATATGCACTCATTGGCATGAAGACCATATTAAAGGTCTATCTAAAATCATAGAGAAATGCACTTCGAAAACAGTTTTTGCTATTTCGTGCTCTGACGATAGGGAAAAGTTTGTCTATGAATTGTTGCAAAATTATGATTATAATGGTAAGTCGGTGAAATTGCAAGAGTTAACACAAACATTGAAACAGGCCGAAGCAAATCACATAGTTGTCCAACGCTTGAAGCAAAATGAATTTATTTTTAACAAGAAAGGTGTTCAAGCATATGCACTTAGTCCTTCGGAAAAGGTAGTGAAAAAATTTGAAGAGGAGTTGGCGACAGCGCAAAAGAATTATCAAAAGGTATTGAAGCAGTTGTTAGAATTGAAAACAAAAGATCCTAATACGATAGAAGATGCTCAAAATCTGGAGCAAGATACGATTGCTAGCTTTAAACAACTAATAAAAGAGAGCATTGACGAAGAAAGTATAATTGAGGAAACTGAAAGTTTACTGAAATATAAGGATACCAAAAAAATAGAACCAAATGATAGGTGCGTAACGATACAAGTGACATTTAATAATCATCATATTATTCTCGGAGCGGACTTAGAGAATCATCCTTCACCCAATGGCATGATGGGTTGGATGGATGTGGCAGCAAGTCCATCACTAAATGGGGTAACTTCAAGTCTCTTTAAAATACCTCATCATGGTTCGGAAACTGGTTATTGTGAGTATTTTCTTAAGAAATTCATTAAAACAGATGCTGTTATGAAATTGACTGCGTGGATAAGGGGAGACAAAGTGGTGCCAGAAAAAGAAATGCTTCTGAAATACTATAATCATTCACCTAATCTCTATGTTTCAACCACATCCATGTTTAAAAAAGGCAATAATGAAGAGAATGTATCCATACGTAAACAAATGGATCACACAACAGATTTCATATATGAAATTAAGCCGCAATTAGGGATCATTCGCAGTCGAATAAATAAAAATTCATTTGATGATATTTGGAAAACTGAGTATTTTGGATCTGCAGAAAAAATATCTTCTAAGCATTTTTAATTTGTGAGATTACATGCTTTAGTATTTTATCCTTCCATTAATAAACGTTTGAAATACCCGAACTCCTCATCAACCAAAGCTCTTCGGTCGAGTCCTAAATTGCGCTTTTCACATGAAGTCTCTGACACAAGGCAGCATGAAAAGCATGCAGCCAAGTTTAATTGATCCTCGTTCTCCCAACATAAAGGATCGGAAGAACATTCTTTAGCATTATTTATCGCCCTTTTTATTATTTTCTCGATGAGCCGGGGCTGCCCTTGCCATACGAGTCCTCCCATACTGCCTTCCGCACCATCAACTGTGTAAATCAACACACCACACATTCTGTCCGAGTAATAAAGTCGCTCTTGAAGGCTTGCGGTTGGATATCCGCAGGAAAACTCAAGTTCTTTCATAATAATGTGAGAGAAAGTGTGTAGCAGATAAAACTTTGGTGCTCCATATTGATCAATTTCCGCCTTCAATGCTTTACCGATTTCACCTTCAGGTTGATTATATCGAGTTTTAAAACGCTCGTGATGCTCTGTCATCCATTGGTCAACAGAGTCCTTGTTGAACTCAAAGAATAGTCCTTCTCCCATGCTCTGATTAGCTGGCAATGAATATACCTTTTCAACAGGTTCATTAAAAATCCTTTGACCTTCATTCCGAACCACTGTTCCGCCAATTCTCATAGGAACAGGCATTGATACTCTGCTAAATCCCAGCTGGGTTAGTGTCATGGCAAGTGTATCAACTTGTTGTATTTTCTTAAAATAAGGTGTTAGGTCAGTTGGCAAATCAATATCTTTGAATTCTAGATTAGGAGTCTGTGGCAAAGACTCCGAGTGACTTGTAAACACTCTATACTCCTCAAAACGATATTGCTCGTGTGTGTCTTTTGGAACCTCCTTAACCGCCAGGAAGTGATTCTTAATGATTTCTGCCTGTTCTTGGGTAATGTCGATTTCACTATCATAAGCCTTTTCGACGATATCCATTTGCTCCATATAGGCTTTTTTCGTAAGGTTAGGTTTACGTTCCAACGCTTTTGGATACCACCTAGTATTAAGCAAATCCAACACTTTCTGAAGCAGTGGGGCCAATATCTCGTCAGGCATATATCTTGGTGGAATATATAGACTGCTAAACGAATCTGCATAATACACGCTGTTACTGGTCACGAGAGCCATTTGCATAACACTTTTAGCACCGTTAACATCTTTGCATGGTTCATCCGACTTTGTTCCATATCCGTTCCACGGAGTATCTCCTTTACAATACGGATGAATATTCATAATACCTTCTAGTCCATGAGTCTTACCACATTTTTTGCATTTTAATGTACCCCAACTTTCAGAGTTGTTTCTGTTCTCAATCCATTGAAGCTCATGTCGACCTCCTTTCTCACAGTCTTGACATGGATAATCGAACAATTCGAATCCAGCAGGTTTCTTCATATCCTCCATTTTATGATCTATTCCTGCGCAGAACAACTCATACCATGGAATATCTGAAATATGCCCATTTTTGCAAATCAACAAAATAGGTATTTGAACCAGCGTGTCATATATGTCTATAAGCTGGTTGTTGTCTTTAAATGATCGATTTGTGTTAGTGTAAGGATCTCTTGGAGGAGCAAAGTATTGTAGTTTTGTATCTCCCGTCTTCTGTTTCCATAAGCTCTCCCATTCTACTAATGGCTTGAAGTATTTTTCTTTTCTACTATAAAACCATCTCGGAAAATGAATTGCTGGAATATAGAAATGATCCGGCTTCAATTCATGTCCTGTATTCTCTTTGCAACGTAGATATAAGGGATGATCCTTTTCTTTTGGATAATTCCAATTGCTCAGGGATAGGTGAGGAACGTCTATTAGATATTTCAATTTTGGAATTCCTTGATTGTCTTTCAAAAAATCCACAAATCGAGGATCGTTTATTATATCAACGCCAGCAAATCTTGACAAATACTCAGGATCTGGATCTTTATTATTATTGCTATCGCGATAGTTTTCTATCTGTTTGTTCAAATCCCTGACGAATCCCCAAAATGAAACAGATTTTGGCATAATAAAAAAACCCGCCTTCGTGGTAACTATTGAACCAACTCCTGCATTTGAGGATAGTACCTTATATTTTCCAATACCCTGATTGTATTGTATATCTTTATGTATTTCCATATCACTTGTCTTTTATGTTTAATACTGCTTCGGATTCAACTGTTCGTAGTGACATCGGAACAGCCCACATATTATCAGATTCATCATCAAGATATGCATCTAATGCCAAGAATAAGTCTTTCCATTTTACTCTCTGCCGACCAGTAGAGTTAAGGAAATCCGACCCTGAATAACGAAGGTGATATTCTCCTTGTTGTTGGTTGTCTACTAATCCTTGCCAATTGTTTAATGCCTCTTCAATAAACAGTTCGATGTACTCCTCCAACTCCTTTGTGAGCAGCTCTTTCAATTCGCTTGTGAGTTTGTTTGTCCTTTCTAAACGTTCTCTAAAATACACATGCATTTCGTTTTTGATTTTAGTTTGCATCTGTACTGTAAGAACTGAAGCATTTTCAACATTGGCTAGATCGTCATAATGATGTCGAATCATTGCCGCATTGTATAGAGGCAAATATTTGTTAACTGATTTTTTTGAGAAAGGCGTAATTGAAATAGGCTCTACGTAGTAATACAATTTCTCGTGAAACTCCCTGAATCGCTCAAAATGGGACAAATCTCTTGCTCTAAAAGGATTATGTAATGTGATTACAAGTCCAAGTTTATTTCGAGCTACACGGCTGCTAGCTTGAATATATTCCGCAATATTCCTGGGCATTGAATTCATAATGATTGTATTGAATCTGTCCACATCCAATCCAACGGAAATCATGTTTGTGGCAAGTATCAAGTCTGGTGGGGTGGTTCCATGAATCCACTCTGTCTTTGCTTCATTCTGATGTGGTAATCTATCTGTCGATTTCCAATGCTTCCCAACTTTTTCAAGCTCATTTACGACTTCAGCTCCCGAAAGTCTGCCTGTAAGTTCTGATTTGCTAAATGAAGAATCATAACCATATAGACACTCCAATTTGTCGCTATATCGTAAAACACGTTTAAATAAACGGCGCGTGTATTTTGTGAATTCGGTATAGAACTGGGCATCGGTTTTTCCGACTTCTTTCAAACTATTGAAATAATCAATAATGGAATGATAAAAGTCCATCGCCTCTTCAACATCTCTTTCAGAAAGCCGTGACGCATATTCTTTTTCAAACAGTGCGCGATGAACAAACATGGTCGCAACCAAACGCATTTGAGTGGTCATATGTGTTCTTCCGGTGGGAAGTATCCCTATATATTTCCTTTTGGAAACAAACTGTACTTCACCATCGACCTTTTTGCGCTGATAGAATGAGAAAAACGAATCGTCATAATCAATACCAGGCTTTGGGAAAATGCTTACATCCCTATCATAGAGCGCTCGGATTTGTAATTCAGTATTCCTGGTAGTTGCCGTTGATGATATTATCTTTGGACGGATTATTTGGTTCGAACCATTTTTATAAGAACAAAGCTGGTCGATAGCACATTCAAACAAACTAACAGCTGAACCAAGCGGACCGAGTAATAGATGCAACTCGTCTTGAATGATTAACGAAGGAGGCAGATTATTTAGCCCACCTTTCCCAAATAGTCTTCTTGAATCTTGTTTCTCTTTAGATGTAGAAACTCTATGGCCGAGCATTGCAAATTTATCCACAGTGCCAAAAAGCAAAGTGGGGGGCTCCTGATAAATATAATCGTCACACAACTTTACAGGAAGCACATCGGAAAAAGTACAGTCAATATTGTCGCATCTAAAAATGATTTTAGGATCGGACACCGTACCTTTGTTTTGGTATTTTAAAGGTTTACCACAACATGGACACAAATCTAAGGGTATTTTTGATTCACGCCGCCTTCCTAAATCATCTATGGTATTCCATTTTTGGCATTCATCAGAAAGGGATTTCGCATTATTAGGAAGAGAATCGTCTCCAACATAGAGGCCAATTGAAATAGGCTCGTTCCCTAATGCATATAAGTTCCATCGACGTAATTGCTCTAACGCCAATATTAAGCGCATAGCACGTTGGAATTGCTGTGTGGCAAGAAGTCGAAGTGTATATCTCATTATCGCGGTCGTCCCACCTCCGTTTTTTGGTTGTTGTCTGCGACGGCAAATGATGGAAAGTGCAATAATACCCAAATATGCTTCGGTCTTACCGCCACCAGTTGGGAACCATACTAAATCAACTAGTTCATTCCTGTATTTCCATTCTGGGTCATTCTTGCGCTGAATGATGCCGTCAAGATTAAGGAGGATGAAAGCCAACTGAAAAGGTCTCCAAGCTGCAGATGTATTCCCAAACAAGTGATCATCTGCACATTCTTTGTAGAAATCAAAATTTGTTTCTTTGTCAGTCGACCTTTTACTATGCCATAATTGAATAAACATGGCAGAATTCATCAAACGAAAACACATCATGTTGTCAGCGTTCCCTTCAAGAATTAGTCTTATGTTTTCCGCCATTCTTTCACAGTCTTTCTGACATTTGTCAAGGTTTTCAAAACCAATTCGCTGGACTCCTTGCTCTCCTTTCACCACATCTCTTTGCTTTTCGATCCATGCTAGGTATTTGCTTACAAATCCATGTAAATGGGAAATGATTTCATTGTCTGTAGCATCCGAAAAAAGAGATAGCCACTTAAACTCCAACGCGCGCTGATCTTCTAAAATAGGCCGAGGTACTTGTATGCCGTTTTCTTCCACATATAAAAACTTATCGCGAGGGATGGGCTCAACATCTGGTGTTTCAAAAGAAGGAATGAACTCGGAACGAACCCATTTCTCACTTTCAGTTATCTTCCAATCCACTGAACATAAATGGCCGACTGCGTAATCTTTAATCGAACGATATAGATAATTCAAGTGCTCAACATCTTCTTGACGACCATTATTAGTTCTTTCTTGGTATGGAGCCAACAGACCGCTTTCAATCTTGATTTGAACTCCGAAAAAGCAACGTTCATTTACCTTTTCCGTGACAATGGAAAAATAATGATCAGAAGATTCTACAAATGGTGTTGAACTGTTTTCAAGTTGTACTTTGAAATACACTTTGTTCGTAGAGCTGTTAGCTAATCTGGTGACCTGTAACCATACGGATAATCTGCGAAGATAATCCGTCTTTTCTTCATTGTTGCTCCCGAAAAGGACATTTAGATTCTCGTGTTCGCGTGGTGAATAGATGACTTTATTACCAACCTTATTCAAATCAATTCCACTCAGATCTATTGCCTTGCTAAAAGTATGAGATTGCCAAAAACCAAATGACTTGGTGTTGCAAATATTCATCGCATCTTCTAAATAGGATAAATATGTTTCATAGCGTTCAATTTCTTTTATCCTTCTCTCGATAGATGTTAATTCCTCATCAGTCAAATATGTGTCTTTGAAGTATTTCAGTTTCCGCCAAAGACGTTCTTTGTACGACTTTAGATATCTGTAATTATCGCCGATCTGCTCGTATTCTCTATCGATGGTTTCGTCTGGATTGAGAGCGACTTTTTTACACAACTCTTTGTTTACTGATAGAATAGTGTCTTTTACCGTCTTTATTTCCTTGGTTATATCCTTTGTTAGTCGAATGCCACCTTCAATAGTTGCGAAACATTGGTCAAGTTGTGTCTTATACTCATCAAAGAATGTCTTAAACCCACCCTCATCTTCGATTTTTATGACAATGTTACAACATTCTTTATTTGAGATTTTAGTGTAATAACGCCCTGAAATTGTAACTGACAAATCAGTTGGAAGGAGAGGAGCTCCGTTCTTATCCAGACAACACGAAACGCCTATTGTTGTAGGGAATCGTTGACTTAGGGAGTATAAGTCTTCTTCGTCCGCACCTAATCGGTTTACTTTTTCGTCAAGTTCTTCACTGCTATTATCATCCAACGATTCTTGATATATGGAATCACTCTCCAATTCTGATTCATCGGTGTTTGCGATTGAAGTTGTGCTATCTGAAGAAGTGGTTTCTGCAGCTTTTCTTTGTGGGAATAATACCGCGGTACTGTATAATGAACCAGGCGTAGTGTTAATAACCTCTTCGCCGTTGTCGTTGTCATTGATATAACCAAAATGGCCATTGCATCCGCCTGGGCCTTCCATTTGTTCTCTCAGGAACTTTTCAAGGGAGTTTCGTTTTGTCTGAATCATAAACTATTCCTATAAATGGTTTCAAATCGATGTCTAATAACTGGATCAACGTTTTTATTTCAGATGCGCTGTATATCTCAAGTAATGTAAGTATCTCGGAATGTTCATCAAACAAATCATCAAAATTATCGTCACTAACAGGTGAAGTCAATATTGATTGGAGTAATGATTCAATTTGATTGTTTAACATCCTGGTATTACTGTTTTTTAGCAGTTTTTTGGTTAGAATAACTCTGTGATATGGGGAACCCAAACTAAAACCAAGGAAAGACAATAAACTGTTTTGGCTCCTTCTACTTCTAGGCAAAATCATCGGATATTCTAAATCAGTCCAGCGTTCAAAACCTCTCAATGAAATATCTTTGTCTTTGGGAAATATCGCTTCATACGTTTTTTCTAGCCCCAACTCATCAACTTTCCTCTTAAGAAGATATTTCCATAGCTCTACGCTTGAGTTGATCTGCTCTTCGGATAATCCATATTGAGGGTCTCTTCGGATAAAAGACTCGGATTTAAGATCAGCATCAGTTCGTTTTATTAGATTGTCTTTTATCTGTGTTACAAGATCATCTAATAATTGTATCTTCATGTCTTTTATCTTTAGTACTTTCATGCCATTCACCTCAGAGACAGCATCTTGAAGTTGACTCTTTTCAAATAACAACTCTTTCAAACTAGATATGCAATAGCAATCACCGTCATTGTATAGAACACGCTCCGACACAAGCCTTCTGATAGTGTTGTTCTCATCAAACACAACAAAACACCGTTCTGCCATATACTCCCTGGCATCAGCTTCGGCTTCATCTAAGTTGCTAATAATATTGGGTATTACTGGCTTTTTCACGTTTCTTTTATTCCAGCCAAGAAGATCACTTCTAAACGAAGAGAAAAGCAATCCGTTAAGATCCTTATCGTAAAAATACCTGTTCCACTCATAGTAATTATTATGAGTGAGTCTATTTATGATAGTCAATCCATGTTGTCCATACTTCAAGGGAAGAGGGTCAAAAGAATTAGGATAAGTCTTGTACTTCTCGTCTGTGTATCTGAAAGAAAACAAAACAACGAGTTCTACATATAATCCATCTCTAAGTTGGTTGAAATCTACTACGTAAACTTTTCTTGTTTCCGAAGAGAATATTTTTCTTATGATATCTTTATATACTTTGTTTGTGCCTGGAGGGAGAACAAAAGCAACTGTGTGGTAATAGTTCAGTTCATCAATAAGCCGAAGCTTAATTTCCTCATTCCAGAAATGCTTATAATAATTGAGAAATGATTTTACGTCTTGAGGAATAGAAATCCCCGTTTCTTCTTCACACTCTTCAATAAAAGCGTTTTGCGTTGCATGTGTAAACGCCAAGGACAGACTGTTCTTGATCCTGTAATTATGTGGAAGTTCGTCAAAAATCGAATCAATATTAGATGTGAAAATATCGCGTTCATCAGAATCGATTATTCTGAATTGACCTCGTTTTGGATCTCTGCCAAAGAACAGATCTAATTCTTCAGGTGTAAAAGTAATAAAGCCATCGAAGTCGTCAAACCGCTTAATCTCTCGTTTTAACAGATTTGATACAATTGTCTCTTTGATGTTTTGTTTTGCATAGTACAAACGGAAAGGCTGTTCTGATATGTAGAACACAAAACAGTTTTTTATACCCACCCCATATTGATTTAGACGTTCCAGCTGATCCAAATTATAGGAATAGGTGGTTTTACCTCTATTTTGAGAATGAAAAACGAAGATGTTTTCAATGTTAGGCACATTATTTCTGTCGCTCCTGATTATGGCTTCAACATCATCTGCTGTTTGATCACATGTTACTATTGCGTTGTAATCATTATACAGAAAGTCCGTTGCGTACAATTGTTCAAGCCATGGGTTTTTGTCTTGTTTTCTGGTTGTTATATCTTTTTCTTGAACTACAAATAAAGACTTCCCTTCAACTTCATTCTCAATTGTTCTATTCCCAAATAGTTTTAGAAGCTTTGAATAATACACCCTTTCTTCCTGTAAAATTTTAAATCGCTTGTGCTTTGAAGACACGCCCTCGGGTAGTACCATAGGGCCGGTCGTTTTCTTTTTGGCAATTGAAAAAAACTTCGATGAATATGTGAAAGCAACCTTTTGAATTAAAAAACGCACCAACAGTTCTCGCGCCCAATCGGGACATGTGGGCAAATAAATAACATGATAATTAATACCTTGTTCAGGAACTCTTTTGGTGTAATAATCGACGATGTTGTTCATGGCACATAAAAAGTTCCGCCCTAAATCCACTTTCGAATGATACATCATTTTACTTATGGCAGAAAAGCTAGTGCTTTCATGCTCGATTAAATCAGTAAAACCTTTATGTGTGCCCATAACTATTGCAAAACTAATAATTGAACATCCATTATTGCTCTGGTCATACCAACATACAATTCAAATGTGCTGATTTCGGTTCGACCGTTTATAATTAGAATAACATGTTTGCATTCTAAACCTTTGTATGCCAACATCGAAGTAAAAGCTATTTCGGAAGTGTCTTGGCATATATTCCTAGCGGTTAATTCTTTGATTCCTTCAATTGTAGCAATCCTATCGTATAGTTTTTCGTTTCCTGTTGTTTGCTCTTTTTTCGTTCCTGAATCGGCAAGAATAACATAGTCGTTCCAATTCTTGGATCCTTCTCTTATCTCCTTCTTTATCTGATTAATGTGTTTGATCAATTGCTTGGCGCCATCAAATATAAAGACTTGCGTTGATGCGTAGTTTTCTTTGATGATACATTGAAACAATTCTTTTGCAGAGATGCCGTCAAGTAATTGCTTGGCAAAAGAAACAATTTCTTTGTTAGTTGGAACACGTTTGTTTGTATCCAAAACAAATCTAGCTCCATTTAGGGCCACCATATCAGCTATTTCGTCAATCTGTCTAGATTCTTGGTTGTAACCTTGTTCTGTGTCAAAAAACACTAAGTAGCGTCCAGTAGAAATCCCGTCTTTTGTAACTGATGTTAAAGCGTTAAGAAGGGGAATCGCCCCTTTGTCCAAAACATCTTGTGCTTCATCAATTACGACATAATCGTAAGGAACAAAATCAGGTTGTTTTCTTATCGCAGAGAACAAAACTTCCAATTTATCATTGGCAACGCCACTTGATATTTCATCCAATGTAAGCTTATCCGATAAGACCGGGTTTTGAAGAGAGAAGATAAATGATGCAAATTGATCAACGCGGCAGTTGGGAAGGCCGGCTTGCCACAATTCACTTTTGATTTTAGCCTCTAGCAATTTATTCCAGCACAGATACAATCCCTTAAGCGTATGATACTTCTCTATATATGCACGTGCAATTGTCGTTTTGCCTGTGCCGGGACCACCTTCAATAAACAATCGTTCATTCTTCTGGAGGCTGTTGAAAGTACTTAAATTGTCTATGTTTAAGCGTTGCAAAATTGCCTCCATTCCTCTTTCTGAGTAAACATTTCTACTGCGATCGTCGAAATTGAATAATAATGACTGTATGGCAATTTCTACATCTTGAGCTTGAAGATCTGGTCTATGCCATCCGTTATTTTTCTTGTCTGATTCTAAAACCTCAATGCAGAAATCGGCAAAAGATTTGGTTGTGTCATCATGCTGAATTTTAGACCACAGTTTATACCCCAAATCGGTTCTTGGATTGGCATTAGTATGCTCCATCCTTGTGTGAGGGAAAGCGCACACCGTATCAATAAACAATTGCGAGGCACTGATAACCCTGTTATTAATAAGAGCGTACATGTAATCTCTTGCCTGGTCAAAAGGTGATCGCTCCATGTAGGTTCGCTCTCGTGATACTTCGTAATAAAACAAGCCCTGCTCAATGCCGATTTTCCCGCCCTTTACTTCTATTACGATTACACCTTTCTCCGATACCAATAAGAAATCAATTTGTATTTCGTTCTGATTCTTAACAGAGACAGGCAGCCTTAGATTATGCCAGAAATGCCATGTATGCTCGCTTTTCGAACAATCAGAATAGATGCGCCTAAACATCTCTATTTCACCATAGAGGGGACTGCCATCATTTTGGGTAATGATTGCTTCCAAATCACTGGAGTTGTTATAGCTGACATGAGAAATAATGGGCATGTTATTTGACAATTATAGGGTTCTCCCATAGTTTGGGATTGATTAGATCAGTCATTTTATAGTCAAACATCTCCAACAACTCTTCTCGATGCTCAGGAAACATTTCAAGCACATCGAGCAATGACTGTAAAGTTTTGCAAATTTTTCTCACTTTTCCCCGCGAATCCTCTCTTTCATAATAACCTGTCTCATAATCCCTCTGAAACTCTTTAAAACTCTTTATTTCCTTCAACACCTCAAAACCAGCTTTCTGTTCCCAGTATGTTTGATTACGATAAGTGTATTCCCAAAACGACATCTTTTTGTAAAAAGCTTGCTGGTTGCACCAACGTGCTATTTGAATATAAAGATTTGAAACTGGTGCCTTTTTGTAGTCTTCATGGCGCATCAGATAACCTACGCAGCCGTATGTCATCAACACCTTAATGCGTTGAAAAATCTCCCAAATGTCCTTATAGAACTTGTCCTGGTTTTTCTCACTTTGCTTAAATCCACAAAAAAGGTAAAACTTGGTACCCTTATTGGGATTATAGTGCTTCCAAATCTTTAAGGCTCGCTCTATCAGTGGACGGTCTTTCCAATTGTCGAAAGCAAAGATGAAATCGCCATGGTATTTTGTCTTCGAAAGCATCTCTGCCATCTCTTCTCCATGAGGACTTTCAGCAAGCATTCGCTCATCAAGGCCCTGACGGAACTGGAACGGACGGCCTGTGTCAATTAACTGCTGCAATTTGGAGCGCCACACATCTGGATCAGCAGCAAGGAAATTGTCATCCCAAAGATAGATGTATGGGCGAACCAAACGGCCATGCTCATCCCGCTCTTCATCAAGGAACCATTCAAGTTCAGAATACGGGAAGATTGTGTCCTCCAATTTGTTAATGCAGAAAGGGCAGTGTCGAATACAGCCCCGAGTCAAAAAACCAATACTATACTGCTGATAGTCTTTGTACTTGTCACGTTTAAAGCCTTCCGCGACCTTGCGGTCAACAAATTCATCGTAAAGATGATAGTATGGCATCTGTCTGACAAGATCTATACCGTGAGTTCTAGAACCGCCACGATGGTTTGGATATTTATTCAAAAAATCATCGCGCTCCAATCGAGACATGTCTTTATCGCGTTCCTGACGATATATGTTCACATTAAGCTCGTTGGCATAGAACCCCGTCCCCCCTTCTCGAAACTTATCTTTCTGAGACGGAATAGCATTCTCATAGAAAGCCGGCATTTGGGTGAATGTGAAAACACGCGATACATAGATGTATTTATAGGGTGTTATGTCTTCATCCTGATCAATTATCAGTTTGAAGTCAATCTTATTGTCTTTAAAAAATCCAGCCAGTTTCATCAAGACAAGATTAGGATGCCGAGTCCCATTGCAAAGCAGGTCGGCATCAACTAGTCCTATCTTAATTTTTTGTCTCGCCATCGCACTTTTAGTTAGCGCAAATTGTCTTTTTGGGCAAACATACCAAGTACTCGTCCCCAATCAGCACAAGTTTATCCGTATCAGGCCGAGACCAATCAACAAGTTCTTCGAAGCCCATATCCATAGCTTCTTTAGGCTGAACCTCGCGCCAGCCTTCCTTGTCGGCCAACGCTTCAAGCTTTTTAGAGGTGTCTTCCTCAATCAAGTCTATCAAGCTCATCCACTCTTGGAACATTCCACCTGAAGGTATAGTTAAATGAGTATTCATGGCATTATCTTTCGTTTGTTCTAATACAAAAATGTCCTCTCTGGAACAAAAACTTCACCTTGCAAAACTACGAAATTTTCTTCAAAAGAAAACTCTTTAGAAATCAATTGTCAAAACCATACTCGTAGTTGTGTTCCGTGCCTCCCGCAAACAACTTCCCACAAACCCTTCGATTCATGGCAAGGCTTTACAATAAAATCGACTAATTGCAATTGCATGGAACAAGCACTACTTGTACATGCCTTGCAAACCGATAATCCTTTCAAATCTTCTATTTTGATGACCTCAGCACCGGCAATCCCACCATTGATGTCTGCTTCGATGCCGACCGCCTCGACCTCGGTAGGGTAGGCGTCACCCCCGAGAAGATGGCCACCTCCAAAGGCAAAGAGCTAACCAAACAATAAAGCCCCTTTTCTAACAAATCAATCTTTTAGATACAAATGCGATGGCACATTGAGTGGAGGCAACAAAGTCGACGTGGAATACAAAACATACAGAGTATGCATGGTACGGGTCATCGCCACATAAAGGGCTTTCTTTGACTCGTCATCATTTGCTCCATTATAAAGAGGCAATATTACCATGTCAAATTGTAACCCCTTTGCACTATGATATGTCATAATCTTAGGCAACAATGTGTTGAAATTCAAATTATCCACATAGTCAAAGTCATTATCCCCTTTATTATATTTGAATTCACATTCGATATTGTTGTCTAAAAACTCCTGACTTATGTGAATGACTTCTGGATTGCTTTGCAAGAGAATTCCGACCTTTCTCCCTTCGTTGTCTTTAACCAACTTCTGAAGAGCCTCTATCTGCTCTTGTTCGGAATCATAGTGTACAAAATGGGGAAGCTCCGTCTCTTTGTTCTGATAGACTCTTTCCCTGTATTTCTGCACGCCTACGCCGACATAATCTTGCGTGATTTTGGCGACAGGGCGCGGCAAACGATAGTTATTGTAGAGTTGTAATGGATTTAGGCCCGTCATACTGGCTATTTCCTCAATAGTCATCGTTTGTTTTCCATATTGTCGATAGATGGACTGGGCCGTATCCCCAAAGAAAAGGAAGTGCTTTCGTGCAGCATTGATAAACTCTTGGATCTCTGCCTTTGTGAAATCCTGAATCTCATCAACGATGATGTAATCGGCCTTCGGCATTTGAAGTTTATTCTTCCACAAATAATGATGATAAAACCTAAAGGCAGGTACCGTCTTACCGTCTTTCATAAAACGGCTAAGCGACCTGGTATAAGCTATAAGGATAACGTCCTTCCCCTTGTTATAAAGTTGCTCAGCTTTATGCATAGCAATAACTGATTTACCGCTACCGGCACATCCTGCCACCAACATGGATTTATCATCGGTATATTCGATTAAGTCAAGCTGGTCGTCATCCATTGTTTCTTCCGAAACATCCCAATCGTTTCCTTGAAGAACGGCTCTAAAAGTATGGGGGAAGCTTTCATTGTCTTGATTATTCTCCAGCTCTTTTTCTCCCCAAGGCACTTCTGAAATCTGCTCGCCCCCTTCGTCGGCATCCTCCTCATGCGAATCCACCACGACATCCTGTTCGTCCAACTTATCCTGCAACTGCCTGATTTGCTCTTCAAGCTCTTGATTCCGTTTCTCCATTTCAGCGGTTCTTTGCTCAGCAAGCAGTTTGCTTTGCTCCGCCTCAAGTTGCATCTTCTGGGCTGTTAACAAGGCCGCGCTTTTCTCTTCTGACTCTTTTATCAGTCTATCAATCTGATTCTGATATTCCTCCACGTTTTCAGCATCTCCGAAAACAAACACGTCAAGTTGATCAAAGAAACTGATGGCAGTACTACTAATAATCTGATTACTTTTCAAATAGTCCAAGAATCCCATGAAGAATGCAGCACATCCGCGTGCTTGTACTTCAATATCCATTTTGGATCTTCCTGAATGCACCCATTCGCTTGCAATATTATAGTAATGGCCCATTTCGGCACCACAACTTTCCAATCCTCGTTTGATGCGTTTTTTTTGATCAATAGCCCCAATCGTTGTTACATCCTGGTGTTTGCAAAAGTAAGCCTTGGGGAACAAGTCACAATACGTTTTCCCAGTTGGTTTGTAGCTGGCCTTATAATCAGAGTACATATATGAGTTATCATCCCTGTTTTTGATAATACTCGCTTCGCCGTTGATTAAATTCAATGCCTCATCTTCATTGTTGATAAAGTCAAAGATAAGGTATTGAGACAACCATTCTATCCCGATTCGTATGTTGAGAAAAAAGGAGGAGTAATCCTTCCTATTGAATGAATCAACAGCGAGATTATAAACTTGTCGGAATTGTTCTTTTGCATGTTCCATATCGATACTTTGTTTTATGGCTTGGGGGTACCAAACCCTGCTATTTGTACTATGTTGATATATCCTTGTTTCTTGGCTCTTTCACACCATTTTTCGGCATAAGTAGAGCCTGGATGCGTTTCAGCGAAAGCCAAGGTGTCTTTGTAAGTCCACACTAAAACATTGCTGACAAAAAATCCATCCATTTGAGTTATATGGTCTGCGTTTGCCAAACGCACTATTGAGCTGCCACTAGCTAAACGTCCCACAAAGCATCCATCATGAACTACATAATAGTTACCTTTATCAAAAATGATTGACACAGGGTCATCTTTCCTTACTTTAGTCTCTATGTGATAATTAACATTTTGGAAGACGATTTCTTGTGCCGCGAATGAGAGATAATACTTGTCCAATCCCGGCTTTTTCTCGGTATACCTAAGAGCTTTATAATCTGGGGCAAGATAAATGGTTTTTTTTGCTAAAGCTTGCTCTCGATGTGCCTTATAAATGAATAAACGTTTTTTAGCACGAGTATAAGCCACAAACATCAGCCTACACTCCTCATCCATATCAGCCACATCATCCTTCTGTGGCTGCTCACCTAATCCATATTCATGATGTGGAGTCAATGGAAGACTCGCATAAGAAGGCGTTGTTATTACTACATCAAACTCAAGACCTTTTACCTTATGCATTGTTGTAAGCACAACAGTCAAAGGCGTTTCACTAAGAATACGTTGAGAGCGGTAATTATCATAAATCTTATACACTTGTCCAGCATCATCTCGGCCAGCAATATCCATGATATAATCAGCTAAATCTTCATAAACATGAGAGGAATAGTCCGAGCGAATAGAATCCAAGTAATTCAAAACCAAAGTATAGGCCAAATCTAGCGTATAAGCATCCCATGTCGGAGAATCACTCATTTTCTTTTCCATGAATGCCTTAATGAAATTGGCGGTTTCATTGTTGCGCAATTCAATTTTCTTATTTGCATTTTGAGTCAAATAATCAATCAAATAATAGATTTCCCTTTCCCGCCAAAACTCGCCAAGGCTTTCTCCTTGAATTCTGATTCTAACATCATTGGGCAGTGAACTCTTTATCTTAGAATAGCCTCGATACACTTCATTGTTCGTTCTGAAAAACACCGCAATAGTGTCAATATGACGTATTTTCTTTAGCGCATCGTTGTCTTGAATAGCATCCGCCTCCAAATTCTGTTTTTTTGCCCAGCCCACAATTGGCTTAATGTCATTATACCATATTCGTGCGCTATTATTTATGCTGTCAAATTCCTGCACATAGGGTTCATTGGGCTCATATTTCATTATTGAAGGTGCCGAAACAGGCATATCCACTCCCTGTATGAATCCAGAGGCTTTATCCAAAATTTTTTGATATGACCTGTAATTTGTAAACATAGTCAAACGAACAGGTTGTATTTCATTATCCAGCTTTTGATAGTATGGTTTAGGATCTAAAACTTTTGCATATTCTTCTGGCGAAAGAACTCTTTTGCGGCCATAACTATCCTTAGGCACTCTGTCAAAGCCATATATACTCTGATTTATATCTCCAATGGTGAAAAACTTGGCATCAGGAAACATCTGATGAATACGAAGCAAAGACTCTAAACGAACCGATGTTATATCCTGAAATTCATCAACCAAAACAAACTCAATACTTGGAAAACGAGCCTTGAAATCACCAGCATTCTCTATTAAATACGAATAGAATGCATATTCCCACATCTCAGTTGGTATGTTATCAAGTCTCTTCCCCATACATTTTTTTGCCAAAGCATGGAATGTGTATACATTAAGCTGGTGTGCTATCCTGCTCATTCCCAATTTAGTAAACAAGCTATTCAATCGATTCCTCAGCTCCACAACCACTGCTCTATTGTATGCCAACACAAGCAAATGTGACGGGTCTACATGTTCTTTGTAAATCAGTCTTGCACATCGCAACGTAAGAACATGGGTTTTACCTGAACCTGGTCCAGCTAGTACATTAACATTTCTATTTGTTGGCTGTTCATATATTTCTTTTTGTTCCTTGTTGTTTTCTAATTTAGCTTCCTCCGCTTTTAGAGCCTCCTCTGTTAATTCCGACATGATATCAGAATCTTCCGGAACATAATCCCCTGCGAGAGCCAAATAATCATCATAGTTCTTGCTCTGGAAATATCGTTGAATAAAAGCACCTTGTTTCTCTTTGTCTACATGCGAGAAAATATCCATACAAGCAAGTCGAACCTTCTTGATTCTCTCATTATCATCAAATTCCTTACGGAATGCATACATAGAAGAATCCTCTGTTAATCCTTCAGGAATATCGGTCTGGGTGATTCCCGTGGCAAAAACCTCAATACCGCTTTTTACTAGCGGTGTGTGCTCCACGTAAGCAAGATGATGTAACACAGAAAGCAAGTCTTCAAAATATCTATACCCTTTTTTAGACCATCCACGATGAATCATCAACCTTGCCCAATTAAACTCACTATCTGTTTGATCTGCTGTAAGCGCAATCATCGCAATGCAGTCCGATTCCAATTCGTTAAGATAAGCTTTCCATTTGCTGTCTTTGACTTTAATCAGGCATAGTGTATCATTTTCCACATTCTCAACCTTATAACTCACCATGGGTAGATAATTCAAGAGATTGAAAACCTGTGCCCCCATGCGCGTTTGTATGTTTTTTTTGAATGTCTCATACCGGGTGACTGCCATCTTTGGAGGGTTCTCCTCTTCAGCTTTCCATGGCATATACTTCACCCCTTTCTCTTCAATGAGATTATCATAAACGGCTTTATCCAACAATTGTTTATAGATATATTCTCTCTCGTTTTGCCCAATGGTTCTATACACGCCTTTCTTACACTCAGACAGCAAGTCCCTTATTCCTTCAAAAACAATGTGCAGAGCATAACTATTTACGTTATGTCTAATCATATAATTAGCTTCGCAATATCTACGTGGAACAAGCTTACAATTCATGGTCTCATTAAGCTCCAGTAAGCCTTTTTCCATGAGTTGAATGATTTGATCCATTATCCTAGGCATGGACATACGCAAACCATCTCTCATGTCATTCATCGACACCAAGAAGCGAATACCTTTTTCCTTTGCTTGATTAGACAAATACAAATATACCGGATTTGGCTTTAATGCTATCGATCTGGGAAGTGCACTTTCTTTTATAGTTATGTCAAGACTCGCTTGTGCCAAATACCCTTGTTTGATGCACCCAATATGCTCCAACCAATGGAAAGCCAAACGTGAAGCGGTCGTATCATTAAAGTCTTCTGCATTTTTCACCCATACACTAAACGGGACAACAATTGGCGTTGTTTTGGTTTGCTCTATGGTCTGGAAACGTTTGACGTATTCTACAATTTTTTCTTTTGCATCCGTCAAATTCGACCAACTCATCTGGCTCTTAACGAGCAATTCCTTAAGTTTTCTAAAATCATCTTGAGATGTTAGGCAAAGCGCCGGGATCTGCTCCTTGCCATTCTCAAAAGCTTTTCTGTATTTTTCCTCGTCACGTCCCGCACGGCCAACTTCTTGTAAATAGTCTTCCAAAACTGAGGGTGGATTATAGTGAACCACATAATGAACATTGGGTATATCCATTCCCATTCCAAAAGCTTTAGTAGCGCAAAGGATATACAATGGTTCAACGCCATCTTTGCGTTTGAATTGTTCATAGACATCATTCCGCAAATCGGCATCAAGGCCAGCATGATAAAACCCTATTTTATCTACACACTTATGCAAAACACTATCAGGAGAAGCCTTCAATGCTAATTCAGATAGAGTATCCGCCGTTTCTTCACACTGTCTATGAGTGCGGCAGAAAATAATCATACAACTTAACGAGAAATCAATTTCTTTATCCTCAATAAATTGTACTATCTCATCAATTCTTGCTGAATCTTCATGCTCAGTTAGGGCAAACGAAATTCCAATATGCTGACGAATGGGATTATAATCTTCTGCCATCTGACCCATTCTCTGAATATCCGGCAAGAAGGTGCGAATATCTGATTCCACCTGAGAGGTTACTGTTGCAGAGAACAATGCAAACATGAAATCGAAACGTTTTCTCATTTCGATACATGTCAAAACCGCGTTTCGATAATCCGGACGGAATTCCTGCCCCCATTGTGAAATACAGTGCGCTTCATCAAAGATGATGTACTCCAACCCTCCATCCATCTCCATACGTTGGTACAGCACATTCATGAATGATTTCACTCTGAATCTCTCGGGAGTTATATAAAGCAGAGCTATTTCACCAGAACGCAACTTTCGATAGATACTTTCAACCTCAGGCCTTTGTCTGTCACCACTAAGATAATCAACATTGGTTGCAAATCCTTTCTTTTGTAAATCTTCAACTTGGTCTTGCATTAAGGCTCGCAAAGGAGTTATCACCAAAGACAACTTTTTTGTTATCGATGATTTATAAAGCGCAGGCCCTTGGAAACAAACTGATTTCCCTTCTCCCGTTGGCATGGAAACAATGCAATCGCCTCTCTTTTCCCATATATGTGGTAGCACTTCTTGTTGAGTAGGCTTCCATTTGAAATCCCCAATAAAATGCTTACGTATTAATTCTAAAGCCGTTGAAGTATCTATTTCCTCTTCTTTGCCTCTACTATCGTCAAAATATTGGTTTGAAATATCAAGAGCTTTTTTATAATCCTGATCATTATTCCATAAGTCAACTTTAAAGGAATTCGCCTTACAACTATCCGCGATGCCCTCATAATCGTCGAAATGTGGGTCTATGATGTAAAACTGAGTATCTTTACTATTGGCCATTACCAAAGAACAATAGTGTTCGTAAATTGGCCAAGCTGCATGAATACATTGGCGAGGCGTTGTATGATGCACCTTGTCATCGCGCTCGTCATCTGCGTTTTCTTCCAAATCGTCATCAAAAGGTAGTTTGTCCCACATCAACATATATCTGTCAATGTCCATGTTGTCCCAAACATAACAGAACGGCTTATCCGTTCTATAGGCACCCACTCCTTCAATGAATTCTTGTTTGCTGATGATGACCATGCCATTAGGATGGCTACCAATATACTCAAGCTTGCGGAATCCATTCCCCACCGTAGGAATAAAGAACCCCAGTGATGTTGCATATCGGGTAAGCTCTTCTATTTCTTTCTTATCATTGATTACATAAACTATGGGTAGCTCTGGATTAGCCTGATGAATTTTGTTCAATAATGCTATCTGGAACAGCCAGTATTTACTTCGTTGTGTAGTGGAGCCATTGACTCGCATCACCATCTCGGCAGTACGATTACGGCTAACCTGGGTTAAGTTAATATGACCGAACTCGCCTCCCTTGAATTTCCATTTTATAGTAATGGGCTTAGTTGAGAAATGGTTCAAGAAGTTCTTTCTATACGCCTGATATTGATAATTCATATAAAACACAAACTTCCCGTTCCTATCTCTTTCCACCCATATATTAGCAGCATGTTGTGGTTTTGTAATACCAAGTCTTTCAATTTCATCACCCCTTACTGGTGCATAATTGGTCGATGCCATCGTAAAAGGAAGTTTACTTCTAAAAGCAATTAAATCAGCGAAAGTTTTGTCCTCGCAAACCTTAGTTTTATGCACTCGATCCTCTAGCTCTGTTCCAATAATATAAATGTGCTTATAGTCTTTTGAAAGAACGCGCACATCCTCAAAAGAACTCACATCAATGCAATCTATATGACTTTGGAATCGACAAAGATAGTCTTGCAACTCTTCTTTTGTGAATGAGATTTTCCTGGCATCATCACCAACAACACGAAGATACTGCGCCATATTCTCAAGAACTGGAGTGCATGACACATCACAAAAACGTTCCAAAATGGTTTGCTTGACAATGTCTTCAAACGGATTGTGCTTAAGTGTTTTAATGTCTATGCTCCTAAACGAATCGTCAGCCAATGTACTAGGGAATGACAAAGGTATATATTGTGCGAGGCGAGCCCACAAATTGCTTGGAGCAATCAATAACGTTTCTTCTGATTCAGGAGTCAAAGCTATGCCTTTTAGCTGCTCCACAAGCTCATCATCCAAGGGACGTAATTCTTGGAAGAATTGACTTTCGAGTTTAGCAGTACTCCTTAAATATTCCGAGAAATAGTCTACACGTAGTTTGTCAATTATCTTTCCGATATTATCTGGAAGTACCCCTTTCAGTTGTTCTACCAACTGACTGTCGGTAGACAACCTATAAAGCTGATTCCAAAATAGCTCATTGGTTAGATTTGTGTCTGCCTCGGCATTATGTTCTGTATGCAATGAATAAGCATATCGGCATGGGTTAAGAAGTATCTCTATTTCTAAGGTGTCCCAAATAAAAGTGTCTTCTGGAATTTCCAACCCTTTTTGATACAAAATCGGCAAATCCCAAAGCTTTATGTTATGGCCTACGATAATCGGAAATCCTCTCAACTTTCTAAAAAGTGCACTAAGTTGATCTTCTCCTGTATATGCCCTCATATTGTCTTCAGCAAAGACGGCAAACTCTTTGATGTTCTCTCCGTCTGATTCAAGGTCGAAAACGCAATAAGGCATCTCACCTTTTAATGAGTCCCATTTCTCACCTATATATGTCACAAACAACTTACTTCCTCTAAACTCCTCCTTGGTGACAATTACAAGAGCTTTATCTTCCGGCAAACGACTTACAAACTGGATACCGTCATTCGAGTCCATTTCTTTTAATGCCTCTATCAATCTATCTTCTGGCAACACATCTATAATACCCTTAAACCCTTCGTCATCAAGATTTCTATAGCAGAATTTCAGGAATATCTTAAATTCATTTATTCCTGCTTCATTCATGTGGTTCACCACAATAGATTTCTGCCCTATGGAATTATAGACCTCACTGTTCTCGGTTAGATAAAACAATTCCGCTTTTAACTCATCCTTAGCAATAGAGCAATCCTTGACGTATTTCAGCCACTCATTCTTGTCATCTTCATTATAGAATCCATCTATTATTCGCTTTACCGAAAAACCGGAATCCTCATCTTTATTACTAATCAATGAAATGACACTTGGATGTTTAAGCCACTCCAATTCACGTGTATACTTGTAAAGGCAAGTCCTCAGCTCCGCCGTGGGTGTAATACACTTACTATCAAACACGAAAGCTTTCAGTTCATCTTCATTCAGTTGAGAAAAGTATTCACTCCATTCATCACAATCATTCGATTTTCTCTCATATAGATCATCCAAAAAAATCTGTCTACCTTTTTCCGTTGACATTAGCCTATTCTTCAAATCATAACTCCCCAACCTTTTGTCAGTGGCAAGCTTTATCGCTTTAGCGTTTGGAAGGCTACTTACAAACTCCAATCGCTCTTCACCACCCATAAGCTTTAATGCCTCTATAATCACCTCATCATCAATAGATTCAACAAGAGCGCCTAGTTCATCGCTCTCCATGGAATTCATGCAAAAGCACAGATATGTTTTTGCCCTATTTCTATCTATCGATATGGCTTCAATAATTGAGTCTTTGTCTAGAATAGAATTATAGATATCAGGACTATACGTCATGAAAAATAATTCCACCTTCAGCCTGTCAGAAGACAACTCACTACTTATGGCATAATCAAGCCATTCTTTTTTGTCTTCTTCAGATTTCAACCATTTTGACAAAAGCTCTAAGACGGTTTTATCAGATTCGTTTTGCGACTGAATAGCGATAAGAACACTTGGATGCTTTATCCATTCTATATCATTTAGATAATTGTATAAACACACCCTTAATTCCGGCGTCGGTTCTATAATGTCAGTATCCAAAACAAATGATTCCCTATCTTCATTTGTCATCTGTGACAATAAATTCAGCCATTCAACATAATTTGATGATTTTCTTTGATAAAGATCATTCAGAATTGTTTGTCGTCCTTCAGGCTTTTGATAATAAACGGTATAAATAACGTTTTTTATTGATTTTTTGAATCTTCTACCATTTACTACTCCTTCTATTGCATCATAATCACCAAGATAATTTTTACAAATAAGATAATCACTAATTGATGAGGTCAAAGGCTTTGCATTAATTGCCGCATCTCTTTCTCGTTTAGGCTGAATTTTCAGCTCAAACGTAATCCACATGTCTTCTCTCAAGGTCTCTGCACTTTTCCATTCGCTTTTATCCATAAACAATGAGACTGGCGTATGTGGCGTTTTTGTTTTGCTGATTCCGTATGAGTTTGTTATAACAAATACATAGTTGTCGACAGGCCTGCATCTACTAACAATGCCAAGAAATCTGGGCTCAACTTCAATATCAGGAAACTCCGGCAAATCTTCCAAATCCAAGTCTGCCAGTTCAATATGATTCAGTATTAAATCCTTTTGAATATATATGTTCTGTCTCATCACTCTTCAATTAAAAAGGGTTTAATGGTAAAAGCCATTTTATGCTCTTTCTTGTTAATAGAAACAATTACAACATCTATTTCCTGTCCTTCCAACAAGATTTCTCCAGGGTTCTTCAAACCATCAAGAGACATCTCTGATTTGTGGAGCAATCCTGTGATGCCATTTGACAATTCAATAAAAACTCCGTAATCAACTATTTTTACAACCTTCCCTCTCGTTTGTTGACCGATATGAAACAGCATATCTACCTTAGTCCAAGGCCCTATCTCCATTCGTTTTACGCTGAGCATAACACCTGGGTCTGCTATCTCGACTACAACAGCAGGTATTTCAGACCCCACACTCAACACTTTTTTAAGGTTGCAGCCTTTCCCCCATGTGTATTCCGAAGATAGCAAATACGCATCCACATTACCTATAGACAATACGGCATAATATCTAAACACATCCTTAACTGTTGCCTTAACAACATCGCCAACGGTCAATTCCACCAATGATTCTGATTCCATGATTTATTATTTAGGATCCTGTATTTATCTGAACAAATCATCTAGCGTGACTTGTTGATTCACATCTTTTGTATGTGCACCTCTCTGCACACCTTCAGTGGTCACCATCACTAGTTGAACTGAATGCGTCTTCCTATGCTGCTTACTGGCCAAAAACGCATCAATCTTAGTGGCCAATTCCTTCTCATACTGTTTGTCAATCACAAACTCATGCTCGCTGAATTTCATCTCGCAAAGGTAATCAGTACGCTCGCCCTTCCATTCAAGCACCAAGTCAATCTGCGCGGCATCTCCACTTGGAGCCATTCCTTTCCAACAGTAGTTGCGGCTGATAGTCGTAATACGCAGTGCTTCTTTCATCTGCTCCAAATGTTCAATACATAGCATTTCGAATGTGTTGCCAGCCCATGCATAGAACGAGGGTGTACGCTGTATAGTTCTCCAGTTGCCCGTATTAGTGCCCTTCCCATAAATGAAATGTAGATAGAATAACGAGAAAAAGTCTTTCAGCTGATAAACTGTTTCCACCCTCTGTTTGCCATACCTGGGGTATTCTCGCGTGATTCCTGATTCATGCAAATTGTCAAGAATCTTGCTAAATGTTCCGCCCATCTCTATACCAACTGCCTCCGACAGTTCTCTCCTGGTCATGCCATAAAACTTCGTTCCCAAAGCCTTCACCACATCCACATACCGCTCCGAAGAAATATACAAACCTGTGTAAACGTCCTTGAATTCCTGATTGATCTTCTCATCCTTAAAGAAAAAGTCATCGATGTTCTCCGACAAGTTCTTCTCACTGTCAATCCGGTCAAGATAATACGGGATACCACCAAAAGCCATATATGCCACGGCTATCTCGTAGCGTGACAAATGGAAACCGTGTTTCTTGAAATATTGCTCGCACTCCTTAAGAGTAAACGGCAACAATCTTATGGTTCCTGTTAGTCGCCCATGCAATCCGCCATAATCACGAATCACATTGTCTAACATCCAACTCGTTGCCGAGCCACAAACCACCATCACAATGTTGCGTTGCCTGTCAGCCCAAGAATTCCAAAAATACCCAAGCTCTGTAATCAACTCTGATGATTGAGGGCCTGCCAACCAAGGCAATTCATCCAAAAACACCACTCGACGCTTCGTGCGTAATCCTTCTAAATACTTCCGTAACAGTCTAAAAGCCTCTCGCCAACAAGTCGGACGCGGCGTATCTTCAGCCATACCGCAATCCAGCAAACTTTCATAAAAATGGTCCAGCTGTATCTGCTTATATGTACGCTCGTCCTTTTCCTTGATATATGCCCCAATGGCACGGAAGGCTATCTTATCTTTATACACTTCCTCCACCAAGTATGACTTGCCTACGCGCCTACGGCCATAGACAGCCACAAACTCAGATTTTGAACTCTTTAGGAATCTCTCCAGCTTCGCAATCTCCTCATTACGACCAATGATACTGTTATATGCCATAATTTCCTTTTTTTTGACGATGCAAATTTAGAAAATCATCTGCACATATTTACAAAAAACTCAGCCATTTTCAATATTTTTTTTGAAAACGGCTGACTTTTTCCCAGAAACATCGACTCAAAAACCTTTTATTATTTTCATTATATTTCGGTTTTATTAGTCTAATCTTTCCTTACAAATATCTCTGGATAAAACTCCGCCTGCTCCTTGCAATGAGGGCATACCGACACTTTCCCGACATGTGCATAAGGACCCGAGTCATGATTCAATTTATACCACTCAAGACCTTCCGACAAACATCCACAATGCAAACAAGGCATCCTATTAGGCTCCGCATCTACAGCCTCTCCTTTTTCTTTCATAATGGTTTCATACGGAATGGCTGGATCTTCCAAGTCATGGTACCGTATAACTATCGGCTGTTGTTGTCTTTGAGTGATGATAGCAAGTTTTATTTTGGCTGATTCAATATAGAGAAACACATAATCATCCTGAATATCCCTATAATGGATTGAAACGATGGCTCGCCCAATGAAATTATTCTTTTTCACTTCTACATCTATAGGCTGTCGGGCACCCTTGACTCTTTTCAAAAACCCTTTCCAATAGTCAACGAAACCTGATTGCCCAACAATGGTTTCTCTCTTATAACGTATCATCTTCACATCTTCAGCAAGACACTTGGAGAGTTTTGAAAAGTCATCCATATAAAGCGCCTCGGCCAAAACAATCGCCATTTTGGTATACGGGTCGTCAGGCAAATCGCTCCCGATCTCGATTTTGTTTTCAAACTTATCAAAGCCTGCTTTCTCTTCCTCGGAAAGCGATGCCACATACTTTTTGCCATATACTTGTTCGAGGGTAAACTGTCTCTTGTGCGTGGCATTATACTCCGCTAATGACATCATCTTTCCCCTACAATACACCCTGTCGCTTTTGAACCATTTTCTTTGCTTTTTGGGTATCGGACGAGGCCTATTGCGGTAATACAAAGCCTTAATGCCCATATAAATAACTATCGGGAAAAACAAGGCTGCGACAAAGCTATTCAGGACATCTTTCCCTATCTTGTTTTTCAGCCCCTCCTTATTATGGAGACGGCGACGAACTGCAAGCGCAAAACATATTACGACAAGGCTTGCGTAAACAATGAGTAAAATTGTAATTGTTTTCATGTGATTTAGTTTTACTTATGTATCCTTTTGTATAAACATGTTTTTATTTATGACCACACCTTCATCTCCTATCCTCAACCTTTCATCATCCTCCATCCGGTGTTTCCATTGCCTTAGAGTGCACTCTTCAAAAATCTTCCTCTTTACTTCTCCATAAATCTTTAGAAGACCTGCATCATGTAATTCTTTTCCAAGAATCACCATTTCGTCTTTGGGCACCAAATCCATCATCCACTTTATAGACACCATTGTCCTCAATTCTTCTTCATTCAAATGAAATAATTCGCCGATGCGTTTCCCCGAGCTCGTGATTAAGAAATCGATGGTGAGGATTATCTTTCCGGCATCTGACTTTATTCCCTTGGGGAACTGGTACACCACCTCATCCGTAGCCTCCGTGTCATCGTCATCCATTTGTAACGACAAGCGCTGCATCAGAATTGTTGAGTATTTTTCCAGCTTTCCTTCATCAGGTAGATCCTCTGGAAATGGGATGAAATAGTCCATAGTTTTAGCTTTCATTGTGTCCACTTCTTTCTTGGTCTTGACTTCGCTGATGCTTTCATACTAATCCGCTTTTGTCTCATCGTTCCTGCCCGTCTGGCAATTTCTGCCAAGGCTTCTTCTGCAAAGCCCCTTAAAACTGGATCAACCAACCCTCTAATCATGACCGACAATTCCTGCTCCGGCAAATCCCTCATCATTGCCTTCATCATGTCACCGTCCAAGAATGGATTATCGTCATTGGCATCAGCATCAAAACACTTACCCGACAAATCATATATGAAATCAAGAACCATAATTGCAGCTCCAATTTCTGACTTTATTTCCCTCGGAACAACAAACAAAGCATTGTCGGGACCTTCAGGCGCGTTCTTTTCAATTTCAAGCCCCAGTTCTTTTATCATCATATCCGTACACATCTGAAACATGTCCATATTCTCGTCAGATTCATTGTCACCGGGCATCTCATTCTCTAAATATTCTAACTTATTGTTGTCCATCATTCTATGATTATTCACCATTTTCCTTAAGTTTCTCTGTTTTCATACTTCAATACGGCCACTCATGCAATTCTGCAGATGGAGTGTTAGGGGCATAATCAGCATGTTCTTTTGTAATAGGCGTCAAAAGCAATTTCTTTATTCGTCCATCTTTGATTTCAAACCTCACAGCATCCCTTGTCATCATCAAATTGACACAAGCGTGCGAATCTTCGTCACTTTTCACAACTTCAAAATCCAAATCTACAAATATCCGGTCAAAGGCGTCAAAATCAATTGTATCCACGTGTTCGGTTTTCCATCTTCTCCAAAACCTCATAGTGGCATCCTTCCCCTTGATGATTTCCTGGTCACCTCGGATGATTTGCACATTATTATCAAGCATTTTTTCAAACACCTCAAACCTACCGTATGCCATGGCATTCATAAGTGCGACCGAAGCATCACAATAAATGTCAATGGGCGGGGCGAGATTTATACGGGTCAATATCTTTTCCTGTTTTTTGTATTGTTTTTCCTTCTTGTTCTTTTCCATTTGCCTTTTGACACTATCAATTAAGAAAAAAAGCAGAGCAAAAGGCATTAACGGAGGCACCAATAAGACAGTAACTACATGCGAAACAATCTTTTTCCAAACAGGAATGTCTTTCGTCACGCCGAATCCTTTCAATACAGCATTTAAAGGACGATCTTTCCTATTTTTGTATGCACGATAGGCATACACTGCTACAAGGGAAACAACCCAGTAAATAGCGATGATAATCCAAGTCTTCATAATCTTAACTATTTATTCACCAAGTCCACACTCTGACGTGGCACGTCTTTGATCCTCTTTCAACATCAATGGAAAAACCAATGTCATCCTCATCCGATTCGCCTTTTGGGGCTTCTAATCCGTTCCCCCAGATGGCACTATAACTATACTCCCCAAGCTCAAAACAGTCGAAATGCTCATCAAGCTTATTGTAGAATTCCTCTTCGGGCATCTTATTAAATTCCAATGTGAAGAGATAAGCATGTTCAGGAGAACGACCAAAACACTTCCATTCTTCCCCTCGGTTAACCACTTTATATTTGGGAAACTCTATGCCAGTGATGTTCTCAACCACCCTGCGCCTGACAAAATGATGCTTCATGTAATGCTCCGAATAATAGTCGTTGCACCATATTGCAGCCACGGCCACTATGATCAATATCATCGGTGAAAACACAAAAAGCACAATCCGCAACCATTTTGGTAGCAGCTTCCACCGCCCATCAAGGATGAGCATGAGCGGTGAAAGCGCAAGCCATAATACAGCAAGTGCAACGGCTTTTAAAGTAGTTATTAACGATTTATTTTTCATTCATCCTCAATATCAAATTTATCACGAAAAGCATCGGAAACTTTCAACATCTCATCGTCAGAACAATACATGAAACTGCTGCACATCGACTTAAAGTGCATTTTGGTTCTCTTGCCTCCCCGGGCCATCGCAGACAACTCGACCAACTCGGCGGTTTTATAGGATGAATAGAAAGGAAGGTTCAAACCATTTGTCATTTCTGATAGTTGTTTAAACCAAGGTTCCCCCGTGATTGAAAGTGTATCGAATTGAATTCCCAGCTTTGATGCTTTTTGTGCTTCTTGCCGCCAATCAATCGTATTGTTTTGGATGATTTTTGGGAAAGAGTAACCTAATTGATGTGGGATGGCATCAGCTATCAAAAGCACGGACTTTGTTGAAGTTGTGCGCCAGTTTGTCTCTTCAACAATCTTTTTGATCACCAGTTCATAAAACTCATCGCCATCACCTCCATTGGTGTTTTGGGACTCTTTGACAAACTTGATCAAGTCGTTTTCGTTGTCGGTAAGTTGAATGCATTGATATGCATTACCGAATTCGTTAGCATTGGGCATGTCACAATAATCGCCAAAAGCCACTATCCCGAGACGCAAATCAGAGTTGGCTCTGAAAAGTCGTGGGATTAGCTCAGATACTTCTTTTCTTACATCATCAATGTAAGCTGCCATTGAACCTGTGGTGTCGAATGCAATAACCATGTCAAGTTGGCCATCAACTTCTTTCACAACCTTGTCTATCGACGATTCCTCTGTTTTTTTTGTTGTCATTGTAGGTTCCTCCTTTTTTTCGGATTTTTTGTTCTTTTTTTTGCCAAATATGTTCATAAGTCTAAAGTATTAAGTGTTTGTAATTCTTCGTTTTTTTTCAATCATTGTTCCTCTGCTTTCTTTATCAAAGCATCCATTTTCTCAATCTGTTCATCCAAGTCTTGATGGTTGTCTTTTGCATACCGAACAAGGAACTCTCGATGTCCAATAAAAGCCTCCTTTATTTTCGACCTGTCGCCCTTGTCTCCATATATTTTAATCTTAAAACCTGTAATGTCAAACTCGTTGGTCAACGTATCATTCGAAAGCAGGTAAACAGCCTTCCTGTATGGTTCTATCAGTGCTTCCGCTTTTTCCCATTCGTCTTGTATTAGATACACATCCCTAAGTATTTTGATTTGGAAAGCATACTGCGGCGGTACATACCCCAATTGGCTCTCACCAAACAGGACGACACTCTCTGTCAAGAACTTGTCATATTCCAAAAATTTGACAAAGATTTCAGCGGCTTCCTCTTCTTCCAGTTGGTCAAACAATAGAAGACCAATGACAAGGTAATCCAGCTCGAACTTGTTCGTCGAGGTGGCCAGCGCAATACCTATCTCAGTTTCCTCTTTGATATACATACTCAGCAGTTCTTCGTACTGCCTCTGCGAGCAGAGCCCCATTAGCTCATGCCACTTCGATTCTGCTTCTGTATATACTTTTATATTGTCCTGCAATCTTTGTTCAGGCGTTTTTTCATTACTATTCAAGCCGCCCAAATCTATTGACGATATCTGGTTGATTGGATGATCCATACGATACTCCACCATTGCACTGTCAATCCTCAGCATTTCCAAGAACGGATAGTTCCCGATAGTGTCTTCAGGATTATAGGCATAGTATTTCGGAAGGTTTGAATTCGAAATCGACCTTTGCGTGCAGCCAGCTAACATCAGCGTTGCCAATACAATGGCTAAATAATAGTGTTTCATATTATCCTCATTTAACTCCCATGAATTAAGAAACTAAGCTTCGGCAGACACTTAAGCGCGATACCAGTGCCGGTGGCCACCGAATGCAGTGGATCCTCAGCCACATGAAACTCAATGGTCATCTTCTTGGTTAGGCGTTCTGCCAAGCCATGCAGCAACGCACCGCCACCTGTCAGATAAATACCATTGCGCACGATGTCAGCATAAAGCTCCGAAGGTGTCTGTCCTAAGGCTTGTAAAATTGCAGCCTCAATATTTGAGATATTCTTCTCCAAACATTGCGCTATCTCTTTATATGAGATATTGGCCTTCAATGGCAAGTCCGTGGTCTTGTTTGGGCCAACCACTTCCATTTCCTGTGGCGGGTCTTTCAGTTCAGTCATAGCGGCTCCAACGTTCATCTTGATGCGCTCAGCCGTTGGCTCGCTGATGCGCATTCCATGCACCTGGTCCATGTATTGAATGATGTCGTTATTGAGCGCGTCACCAGCTATAGTGATGGACTTGTTTACCACGATACTGCCTAATGACATTACCGCAATTTCGGTGGTACCACCACCGATGTCCACCACCATACACCCATCCGGGCCTTCTACATCGAAGCCCATGCCGAGGGCAGCTGCTTGTGGCTCATAAATCAAGTAAAGCTCTTTTGCGCCAGCATGGACGCAAGAGTCGTTGATGATGCGCATCTCCGCATCAGTAGCTCCCGATGGCACACACACCACCATCTTAATGGATGGCTTGAACACTTGCTTTCTGTGAGGAATGAGATCTATTAGCCCGCGAATCATCATTTCACAGGCTTTGTAATCAGCGATAACGCCTTTCTTGAGCGGTCGTACCGTATAGATGCGGTCTTCGCCTCGACCAATCATGGCAGCGGCCTTGCGGCCAACGGCCATCATCTTGTCGTCCGACTTGCGGATGGCCACTACAGAAGGCTCCTCGACGGCAATTTTTCCATCAGCAATGATGATGGTGTTGGCTGTGCCAAGGTCAATAGCAATCTCTTTTGTGAAGGGTAGTATCTTCATAATGGTTGTTTTTTGTAAGTTGTTGGAAATAAATAAACTGCTCGTTTGTCTTGCGACCTTGCAAAGTTAATGCTGAACACCTGCGTCCCGCAAGAGGTGTTGATAACTTTTTTCCAAATCTATTTAAATCCAATGCTCGTTTTACTTTCTGATGTATTGTTAGGATAATCCCTCTCGATGTAAGGATAGATCTTTTTATAGTCATCCATAGCTCCTCCAATTGCCTCGTACGCCTTTTCAAACTCATTCATGAAATCTTTTGAATTACCAATGGCTGATTGATAGCAACAACAGAAATGTTTCTCTAAAGTGACAAAAGTCGTGCTCGAGTTGTTAAGGTTGATTGAATTAGCCGCCCTAGTCCAGCCATCCATTGTAACTTTCTCAAAATTACTATCACCAAAATCAAATATTACATAGAGGTGTTTTATCCTCTTGTTAAAACCATCAATCAGCTGAATGCGAAAACGATTGTCGTTTTTTAGCACATATAATGTACCATCTTGTTTTTCATGGCGATACCCTAATTTGTCAAGTCGTTTACAGATGTTACGCTCCAAGATTTCGGTATTCCTTATTGAAGTATTATAAAGGATGTAAGCAGTGACAATCCCTATTGTCATTAAACCGAAAATAATAGCCAAAAAGGTAGAACGCTCAAATAAGGAATACATGGTCCAGCCCAAAATTGCACAACCTATCATAGTTGCAACAACATCCCCATAAGTGATTTCTTTTTCATTATCCATATTGTTGATATTTTGAAATTGCTCGCCTAAAACAATTCGTCAGTTCACGAGTTAACTCTAGTACCTCATCTAACCAATAATGAATTGACTCGTTTGTTTTCATTTGCAAAAGAATGACAGCTTTGTGCAATGTATTTGCACAAAGGAAAAAAGTTGTATTTTTGCAATGAAACAGAGTTCTCTAGTTAGTTTTTCAATTTAAAAACCAATTACTTATGCCAACAACAAAGTTTTCTTTCATCCGTTGTCGCATTCTAGATAAGTGTTTCCGCAATCCTGTAAAACGCTATCAGATAGAAGATCTAGTCGACGCCTGCGAACAAGAACTAAACATGAGCATCAGTCGTAGAACCATTTATAACGACATTGATTTTATGAAAAGCAACGACGGCTGGAATGCTCCAATAGACACCGTCAAAGATGGCAATCGTCGCTATTACAATTATACGAATCCGAACTTTTCTATTGACAAAATGCCCCTTTCAGAGGCACAATTGAAACAAATTCAAAGCGCAGTCGATTTGTTAAACAGTTTCGATGGACTACCTCAGTTTGAAGGACTGCAAGACAGCTTAGCGAAATTAGGGTTAACCGCCTTAAACACTAAAGCAAAACCATGTTTTGGCCTAGACCATAATGAATATGTTGGAGGTCTCTCGTTTTTGACCCCATTGTTCAATGCAATACAGTACAATACCGTGCTGAAAATCTGTTATAAGCCCTTCGAGGAAGATGACATGATTTTCATTTTTCATCCCCAATTCTTGAAGCAATATAACAACCGTTGGTATATTTTAGGTATAGAGCAAGACCACCAAGACCAAATCTGGAATCTTGCCCTTGACCGAATTCAAAATATAGAAACCACGAAAGACTATTCCTATCTCCAGTTGGATATGAATTGGAATGAGTATTTTGACGACATTATAGGTGTTACTAACATTGAAAAAGCCCCTGTAGAAAAGGTTCATTTTCTCGTTCACGAAAAGACCGCCCATTATCTTTTCACCAAGCCTCTGCATGGCTCCCAAGTCGCAAAATGGCTTGACAATAACACTTTGGATGTTACTCTCAAAGTCAAAATCAACTACGAGCTAACCCGCACATTGCTTTCTTATGCACCAAACATCACCATTCTTTCACCACAATCATTAATAGAAGAGCATAAGAAGAGCTTGGAAAAAGCTTTAGCTCAGTATCAATAGTCCATTCATGTAGTTTATAATTTGGGTGCCCACGACCCTGAAGCTCCATCGATAGGGGAGTACTATAGCATCACCATCCCATCCCTTCAAGGTGTTCCGCCCCCAGCGAAGCGTTTGTCTTGTGGCCGTCAGTGCTCCGGGCTACCATTCCGCTACGGCCACGGTTCGTACCTCTCTGTGGCCTACGCTACATTAACGCCTCTCCGCGCTGCCGTCCCCTGCGCCTGCTCGCATCGCTTAGGTGGCTCCACATCGTGTTCATCCCTTGCCAACGCACAAGCCTAAGCTGCTGGCAATAGCCGCTACGGTCACCCACGGGCGTTGCCCACGCTAACGAACTCCCTTAGCTATTGCCAGGGTGCCGCGGCCTGACGACTACCTTTCGCTCCGTCGGGCAGACGACGCCTCCGTACCTCCAGCGTCGTCTGCTCGCTCCGCTTTCAGTCCGTCGTCAGGTCGCTGGCTTTATCACCGCCTCAATGCTTTGTGATGAGAATAAGCCAAACCCACCGCAATCGGTCGCCCGTCACCCATCCAAAACGCCTGTGGGTTCCTCTCCGCGGCCAATGCCAGCAGCCCCGCTCCCGTATGAAAGCTCTTACCCTTTGCTTTAAGCTTCATCTTTCCTTCAGCACCTTTTTGGCAACTACCGACCAAGCCGCCGCTGTCACGGTTTTTGCAATGCTTGGGCATCAACCTTGCCTCCCCAAAGCTGTGCGGTAATGCCGCCGTTCAGGGTGCTCGTCCTCGTTCCTGCGGGCGAACACTCTGCCCGTCGACAACACCGCCCAGCGCTGCGCGACGGCCTGCCTCTACTTCTACATCGCCCTGGGCAAGAGTCGCAGCGGTCGCTGGCTTCATCTATTTTTCTTTTAGCCATTGCTCCGCTGCGACACATGCCCAGTGCGGCCACATGTCTATTTGAAAGTCTCTTCTTCTAAGGAAATCTATTGAAAGGCCGTCGCGCCTTACCCACAGCTCGGGCATCAACCGGGCAAAAACCGCGCCAGCGGCTGCCTCAACTGCTATCTTAAAGCTTTAACAGAAGGAAAGATATTGCCTGACAATCTCTTCTACCGCTTCATATTTTGCCCTAACTTCATTGGGCAGGAAATAAGGCACAGCCATTTCCTTCAATGGATAAGTGTGTTCGCTTTTCGGCAGCTCATCGATCTTGCCGATTTGATATTCCAGCGTTTCAGGATTGATCTGCAACGCATACTCAAAATAAAAACGGTTCCCCTCCATGCATTTGTTGATGTCGACAAAAATGCACCTGGCATAATCATAGAACTCATTAAGGGAAGTCAGACCTAAAGCGTCTCTCTTAGGAATCATCATAAAGCAAGATTTGATATGCAAAGGTACACATTTTTACCGACCAAGCCGCCGCTGTCATGGTTTTTGCATTGCTTGGGCATCAACTATGGCCACCCAAAGCTGTTCGGTAATGCCGCCGGTCAGGGTGCTCGTCCTCGTTCCTGCGGGCGAACACTCTGCCCGTCGACAACACCGCCCAGCGCCGCGCGACGGCCTGCCACCACATCTACATCGCCCTGGGCAAGAGTCGTTAGCGGCTGAAAGCATCATCTATTTTTCTTCTGGCCGTTGGCCCGCTAACGACACTTGCCCGGGGCGGCTCCATCGATAGGGGAGCCTCTACTTCTAAGAAGGTCTATTGAAATGCCGTCGCGCCTTACCCACAGCTCGGGCTTTATGATGAGCAAAAACCCCGCCAGCGGCTGTCTCTACTTCTATCTTAAAGCATCAACGGAACTTTAAGCATTTTGGCCAACGCACTACCTACCCAATAAAAAACCGAGGGGGAAATCGGTGTTCCCTGCGTCGCCGCTTCTTGCGCCTGCCTTGGTGTGCGCAAGGCTATAAACGAGCGCCAATAGAAAAAATGCTGAGCTCCTTCGTCGTGCGCTTTTTTCTGTTGGCGGCCTTGCGCAACACCGCCGCTTCCTTCGTCTGTCCCGCGACACTCGCTCCGCAAGCTCCGCTGGCGCGGCTCCAGACGAGCGTCTTCGGCTCCAAGGCCAGCCGCTTTCGTGGCTCCTTGCTCGCTCGGGGCTTTCTTGGCCGCCCCCGTACCCCCTAAGCGGTGCGGCTCGTGGCCGCATATCTCTGTCGGGTGCAGCCGCGCCCCTTTAGTTTTGCGCCCCTGCTTGGTCGCCCGCCCGTCGGTTCCCTTGTCGGAGCGCTAAAGCGCATCGTGTTTCGCCGCCGCTTCGGATTGAAACCGTGCGCGGCACCTGTCGGGCGGGTCGGGCTCCCCGGCGCGAACGGGGCGCAGTCGTTCTCATCGCAGTTGTAGTTCTTAGGCGCAGTGTTGTCGTTCTGCTGAAACTCCCGCGTAAGTGGGCCGCAGGCGCTTTTCCCCATGTCGGTTTTTCCCTACGCACTTGCCGTGCCACCGTCACCCCCAACCAACCACCCCGAAGTTCAGGTCAGGTCGGTCGCTCCGCTAACGCTTCGCTCTGGCCAACCACCATCAATCCCCACCAACCACCCTGTTTCGAGCATTTAGGCAGTGCAGTCGCTACGCTCCTGAGTACCGCCACGTCCCCAGCCACCAGCCCTTATTTATCCCTTAAAACAAACACCTCCGCAAAGGCATAAAACCCTTTGTGGAGGTAATTTGTCTTTAAGAATGAGGACTGCGATTATTTTTTTTTACCGTTAAATGGAAATTTAGAGTGCCGTGCCTCTTGTCGGTATGAATAAATCATGTGTCATCGCACCCTCCATCTGCAAGAGGCGGACTTTCTTGTCAATGCCTCCGGCATAGCCCGTCAGCGAGCCGCCTGTGCCTACCACGCGGTGGCAGGGAACGATGAGTGTCAGCGGGTTGTGACCGACGGCTCCGCCCACGGCTTGTGCTGATTTGCATCCAAGCGTTTGGGCCAGTTGGCCGTAGGTAACGGTCTGCCCGTATGGTATCTCCAACAGCCGCTGCCACACCCGCTTGCGGAAGTCGCTGCCTCGAAATGTGAGCGGCGGGGTGAACTGAGGCTCCTGTCCGCTGAAATACTCGTCAAGCCATTGACGGGTCTCCTCAAAGACAGGCAAGTCAGGCCGCTGCTTATGCACAGGCTTAAGCACATCGGCAAAGTATTTCTGACCGTCGAACCACAGTCCGATGAGAGCCTTACCGTCCGAGCCAAGAGTGATGCCGCCTATGGGCGAGTTGTAGTGCGCTGTACAGTCCATCGCTCAGATGCCCATTGCCTCGTTGGAGTCTGCGGGAGCCTCGCGGCGGTCGGTGTCGCTATACTCGCGGATGGACTTGCAGACGGTAATCTTGTAACTCTCGAACAGCTTTTCCCTGCCTTCTTTCTGGCTCATGCGGTGTTCCATCGCGTTGCGCCAACGGCTGACGGCTTCCTCGTCTGTCCACACGTTCATGGAGAGCAGTTTGCCCTCCTCGTTCAGGCTGGTGAACCGCTCTGCGCGGATGAATCCCTCGAAGCCTGCAAGGAGCGGCTTCAGACTGGCAGCGAGGTCGAGGTAGCGTTGCATCCATGCCTTCGTCGGCTTTACTTCAAATAATACGATAATGTTTGCCATTTTGTTGTTTTGTTATTTTGTTATTTATTCGAATAATTCTATTGGCTAGTGCGTTGCTCAGCTCACGTGCCGTGTTCCTTATGCCGTCGCCATCGTACACATAAAAGCAGGTGTGCCGTTTGGCGGTTTCTATGACAATGTCCTTATTCATTTCTTCTTTGGTTTGTAGTCTTTGAGTTCTGGTATTGCACCGCCCGCCACAGCCCAGAGGTACAGACTGGCCACGCTGCCGCAGGGCGAGAAACGGCGGCGGTAACGCTCGAAGAGCTGCGGCGTTATGTCGCGATGGTGATAGACCATGCGCAGACCGCGTTGTATGGCAAGGTCGCCATAACTCAGCACGTCGGGCCGCTGCAGGCAGAACAGCAGAATCATCTCCGCCGTCCACACACCGATGCCCTTCAGCGACGACAGGGCTGCGATGGCATCCTCGTCGCTCATTGTATCCACGGTCTTCAGGTCGAACTCGCCGCTTAGTACCTTGCGACAGAAGTCCTTGATATACTCGGCCTTGCGGAACGTCATGCCCAGACTCTGCAACTGCTCCACGCTCCGGCTGTCGATGGACGTGGCCGTCACCTCGCCAAGTGCCTCCTGCATCCGCTGCCAGATGGTCTGCTGTGCACAAGTGGAAATCTGTTGTCCGATGATGTGATGCACCACCGACGAGAAGAGGTCGTCGTCCGCCTTGCGGTTGATATGCCCTACGCTTTCAATGACCTCTGCCATCCTCTTGCAGCGCGACTTCAAATAGTCCGTCTCCCTGTCTGTATAACTGAAATTCATTTGGCTAAATTGGAATTTATAGGCACAAAGGTACAAATTTTCCTGCATCCCAGGGTACGGTGCCTAAAAAAGCCAAGCCCTTAAAACAAACACCGCCGTAAAGGTTACGAAAACCCTTGCGGCGGCAGCTTGTAATCCAGTTTTAGCAATCCCCTTTAGGAGGTGCTTGTTGGAAATCGCTGATTACTGTCCAATCTCATACATCAAGCCATGATAGGTGAGCTCGGCATCAAGAATGGGGAAGAAAAACTCGCTGTCGTGCTCCACGTTCTTCAACTTAAGATTCGTCATGGTGACCGTCTTTGTTCCATCTTCGTTGGTGACAATCTTCAGGGTGCCACTCTTGGCGACATAACCAGTTTGGGGCGTGAGCGTCCAAAAGTCGGAGTCGAAAGCGACATGCACACAAGGCAACGTGGGAAGATAAGGCGTGATGAAGTATCCCAGCTGGTATTCTCCATCCACGGTTTCATCGCCAACAAAACTGACGATAAACGACCTCTTGTGGTTGGCTGACATGAACAACATGGAATGAATGCCTTGGTACTCGCCGATGCTGTTCATCCCTCCGATGGAGGTGATGCCAGCAAGGCCGATGGGACTCTCATATCCATCAATGACAAACTTGTTGTCTTCGTGAATCGTGAAAGGTTGCAACGCGCCGTTGAAGTTGGCCGAAAGGCTGATGTTGGCATTGTTGGCATTGGATGCGGTGCATTGTGTCAAAATAACGGTGTAACTGCCGTTGTTCTGGGTGATGGAGAGCTCCCCGCTAATCCAGTAATAAACATCTCCGAAATAGATGCTGTCGCCCTCAATCACAAACTGAAGTTCGCCCATATTGAAGTCTCTTAACCCTACCACACGAGGATTGCCTGCTTTGGTGTCGGACATCTGATAGGTGCCGGGAACGATGTCACCGTCGAAGATTACCGCAATGCCTTCGTTGTCAGCAGCGGTCATAGCCTTTGAAGCCAAGACAATGGCCTTATTATGGTCGTAATTGACTGCGTTGGCAGTGGTGATGTTGACGGTTTCATTTCCGACCGTCATGGTTCCGTTTTCAACTTCGGGATTGACGGTGGGTTCTTTTTTACAACTGGTGCTCATCATGGCGATGCCACAAAGAAGCATCATACTTAAAAGTACTTTTTTCATGTCGTTGAAATTTAGTGATACATTATATAAACTGAAGAATGGTTCAAAAATTATGCCGAGTCGGAACAATCGTAAAGCTTGAATCAGTTAATCATCCACGCCACACCTCCGCCAATGGCGTAATACTTTCCAAAGTGCTCGAAGTCAAGGTCGCATTCGAGGTCAAACTGAAGGCGGTGTATGGGCATCCAGGTCAGGCCAAATTCTGTCATGAATTGATGCTCACCCTCTGGATGCAGGTAGTTGTAGGTCTCCACAAATGCACCGATGTCATCGGTGATGTTGAAACCGGTAGCCAAAGCCAGATAGGTTTGTGGTGCGGCCGTTTCACCGTCCCATTCCAAACCGACGTTGTAACAAATCCAAAACCAATCGTTGATATTGTGTTCGAACAAGGCGTACATCGAGGGCGCAAGATGGGACGGAAGCAGTTCTTTTGAGCCGACGTGCGGGGATTGTAATTCAGCCAAAATGCTCACGGAAGGCAGCCAATTGGAACTCTCATACACATTAATCTTTGTCCCGATGGTAAGTGGAGAAAAAGCAAAAGTAGGTTCCATGGCCTCCCCATCGTTGAACATCAGGAAGTCCGTTCCGATACGCAGTTCCATGTTTTCGAAAAGGCCATAACGCACCATCGTGTTGTTGAGCGTCAGACAGTGCGCACCATCGGGCAATGACTCGTAGCCGAATCCGTTCTCCCATGCGACTTTATGGCGAGGGACGATGCCGGTACCTGTTGTATATCCAGGACGGTCAGCGGAAAACTCCGGCAGCTCCTCTTGGGCTTGGCTAATACCCGCCGACAACAAGAGGACGAGTAGAATAATGATGGATCTGTTTTTCATGAAAGATAGTTATTATGTTGCATAAGCTACAAATATCGCAATTGGTAAATTAAGTCAAATCACGAATCGTTTTACCGACATTGGTGAGGTGGTCGCCGATACGCTCTGAGTTTTGGGCCAACGAGAGGTATTCTGCACCAACCGAAGGGGTACACACGCCTTTGACAAGCCTGTCGATATGGTTGCGCTCCATCTGTTCGGTATAGTCGTCAATCTCCTCCTCAATCTGATTGGCGCGCTCAAGGGCTTGCAAATCGAGTTTGTGATAGGCCTGCATGGTTTCCTTGTACAATGCGAGAATCAACTGTTCCATTTTCAGGATTTCCGAAACAGCCTCCTCCGAGAATGTGGCATTCTGCTCCTTGAGGGCTTCGGCATACTCGACGATGTTTTCCGCATAGTCGCCGATGCGTTCAAGGTCGCTGACAGAGCGGATGGTCGAAGAAAGATAACGCTGGTCGAAATTGTTGAGCCGCATACCCGATAGTTTCACCGAATAGTCTACCAACTCTTTGTTCAAATAATTCAACTGGATTTCCGTCTTTCGGAATTCCTCAACCATGCTAAAATCCATGGTGGTTACAATATGGATGGAACGCCGGAAATTCAGTATGGCCTGCTCAGCCATGTTCTCGATTTCGGCCTTCATTTGGCGAATGGCAATCACAGGTGTGCGAAGCATCTGTTCGTTGAGAAAACGCAGATGAGGCACCCTGTCATTGATAACTGGAGGCTCACTCACGATTCGGCAAGCCAAGTTCACCAAAGCGTTGGTCAATGGCATGGCCACCAACATCGTGCAAATGTTGAACACCGTGTGGAACATGGCCAGCTGCAGTTGTGGCGCAGCAGGAAACAGCCGCTCAAACAGTTGTCCGAAACTCCAATCTCCTCCCGTTGTCATGCGCAGCAAGAGACCTATCAACAAAAAGAGCACAACACCCATTACGTTGAATATCAAATGTATCAATGCCGTGCGTTTTGCGGATGTGCCACTTGTCAAGCCCGCTATGACGGCCACCACGCACGAGCCGATATTGCTTCCCATCGTCAGATAGATGCCTTGGTCAAGGGTGATCAAGCCCGAAACGACCATCGTGATGGCAATGGAAGTCATCACCGATGAGGATTGGATGATGGCAGTCAGCACCGCACCCACCAAAACCAGAAGCACAACATTGTTGATGCCAGCCAAGAAACGCTTGACGGAATCCAACGCGGCGAAATCGTCCATCGCGTCGGACATCATCGAGAGGCCGACAAACAGTAGTCCGAATCCCGTTAAGATGCCACCTATTTGCTTGGTTGTGTTGCGCTTGCTGAACAAGTTCATAAACGCGCCAACACCTGCAAAAGCTGCAAAGATGACGGTGGTGGAGATGCTGTTGGTGCCAAACATGCCTAATGCCACCAACTGTGCCGTGACCGTAGTACCGATGTTGGCGCCATAGATGATGGTGGCCGCTTGTGCCAGCGACAAAATACCTACATTGACAAAACCAATGACCATCACTGTGACTGCACCGCTGCTTTGGATGGCAGCCGTGCCCACCGTGCCGATGCCCACGCCGAGCCACTTGTTTTTGCCTGTTTTGGAAAACAGTTGTTTCAGCCGTTTCGACGACACCGCTTCGAGGTGGGCACTCATCATCTGGCAGGCCACGAGAAACACGCCTATGCCCGCCAGTAAGGTTAGAATTGCGATGGTTATTGTCATGTCATGAAAGCTAAAAGTGGAAGCGGCCAAGGAAAAAACCGTTGACCGCTCCGGTTATGAAGAACTGATTTGACTTTCTATTTGTCGTCAATGTGAGTCACGTTGAAATTGCTGTCGAATTCAATCTCAATGCCATTGCTCAACTCAATCTCCCATCCGCCGTCGTGCTTCTTTTCAATCTTGTCAATATGCTGGTTGGGATAGTTGGCCGTGACGTATGCGGTAATCTGTTCAGGGACAAGTTCTGTTGGAACAATACCGTAAATACTTGATTCTTCACATTCGATGCTCATCCATTCGAAGGCGAAATTGAATTTGATTTCAGTGCCATCGGTCAGTTTCACCTCATACTCGTGGTCGTCCACCTCAATCTTGTGGATGCCTGCTTGTGGGAAATAAGTCTCAACAAAAGTGTTGATTTCAGGATAGTTGCCGTTGTTTCCTCCTCCGTTTCCTCCTCCATTTCCAATGACATTGAAGTTGGTGTCAAACTTGATTTCCTGTCCGTTGCTGAGTTCAATTTCCCAACCGTAGGATTCTTTCTCGATTTGCTCAATCTGCTGGTCAGGGAAGTTGGTGCTCACGTATGCCGTAATCTGCTCAGGGACAAGTTCGGTGGGCACAGCATGATACACGGTGGCATCTTCGCAGTCGATATGGGTCCATTCAAAGTTGAGGTTGAAAGAGATTTCGGTGCCATCGAGAAGTTCCACTTCGTATTCGTCATCCTCTGCTTCGATTTTACGGATGTCTGTTTGAGGGAAATAGGTGCTTACAAAAGTGATGATGTCGGGATAGTCGGTGCTGTTACCACCGCCATTGCCACCGTTGTTGATGACATTGAAGCTGGAATCGAACTTGACTTCAACATTGTTATCAAGCTCAATCTCCCAACCATTGTGTTCCTTTTCGATTTCGTCGATATGCTGATTGGGATAGTTGGCCGTGATGTATGCCGAAATCTGTTCAGGGACAAGTGTCGCGGGCACGGCATCATAGATAGATGAATGCTCGCAGTTCACCTCAACCCATTCATAGGCATGGGTGAAATGGATCTTCGTGTTGTCGTTCAGAATCACCTTGAAATAATGCTCCGTTTGGTTGCAACTCAAGATGCTTGTTTCAGGGAAGTGCGTGTTGACAAAAGCAACGATGGTCGAGTCGATATCGGTCAAATGGACCGTGGTGCCAGTGCCTTCGGCTTCCCATTGATTGGTCTGGTTGGTTGAACCCCCGTTGGATTCTTCCTTGCTACATGACATTGCAGCAAAAGTCAAGGCCACGAATGTGGCGATTAAAGCTAATTTTCTCATTGCTTAAAAGATTTAGTTAGTGAATAATGTGAATGAATGAAGATGCTATTACATAAAAAAAGATGGCGCGAACCGAAGTCCGCACCATCTTTTATGGATTTCAAAATGATATAGTTATGGCTGTCAGCCATGTTATTCCTTGGGGCATAACGCCTCACCTGACCCAACCGGAGCGCAGCCGAACACTTGTTTTCGCTTTGTGTCTTGCCAATGGAGAAGAACAGCGAAATGCTCTTAGGCAGACACGAAACAACGTCGGCATCCAAGCAAGTGAAGTCCGAATCCTCGTCAAGGTCGCAGTCTTCTGCTTCAATTTCAGCATCGGACATCGTTTGCTCAATGATACACAAGTCTTCGTGAGTGTAGACCGATGCATCAAGGAGAAACAGGCTCACCAAGATGAGCGCGACGATGGAGAGATATTTTCGACAAATACGGGTCACTGTTATCGTTTCGTTTTTCGTCAGTAATAACGCTATTTTTGCGGAATTATTGTGAAAAGTGAAAAAAACGCCGCAAAAGCACGAAACCCTTGCGGCGGTGTTTATGAGAAAGGTTACAGAAACCTTAAATCCCAAATATCTTCATATCCTCTTCCACGGTGCTAATCCCGCCAATGTCGAAGTTCTCGACCAAGACTTTGGCCACATTGGGCGAAAGGAAAGCAGGCAAGGTCGGGCCAAGGTGGATGTTCTTCACGCCGAGGCTGAGCAGGGCTAACAGGACGATGACAGCCTTTTGCTCGTACCAAGCGATATTATACGCGATAGGCAATTGGTTTACGTCGTCCAAGCCGAACACTTCCTTCAGTTTCAATGCGATGAGTGCCAGCGAGTAACTGTCGTTGCACTGTCCCGCATCCAACACGCGCGGAATGCCATTGATGTCGCCCAAGCCAAGTTTGTTGTACTTGTACTTGGCGCAACCTGCCGTGAGGATGACGCAATCCTTGGGCAAGGCCTTGGCAAATTCGGTGTAGTATTCGCGGCTCTTCATGCGGCCATCGCAGCCCGCCATCACCACAAACTTGCGGATGGCACCGCTTTTCACGGCCTCCACCACCTTGTCGGCGAGGGCAAACACCTGCTCGTGGGCAAAACCTCCTATAATCTTGCCCGTCTCAATCTCTTTAGGGGCTTGGCAGGTCTTGGCCAAAGCGATAATTTCACTGAAATCCTTTTTGCCGTTAACATCGGCGGGGATGTGCTTCCAACCCGGGAAACCCGTGCTGTTGGTGGTGAAAACGCGGTCTTTGTAGGTTGCATTAGCGGTCGGAGGCACAATGCAGTTGGTGGTGAACAGAATGGGACCGTTGAAGGCTTCAAACTCCTCGCGTTGCTTCCACCAAGCGTTGCCGTAGTTGCCTTTCAAGTGGTTGTATTTCTTTAGTTTGGGGTAATAATGTGCAGGCAGCATCTCGCTATGTGTGTAGATGTCGATGCCAGCGTCCTTGCTTTGTTCCAAAAGCTGCTCAATGTCGTTGAGGTCGTGGCCGCTGATGAGAATGCCCGGACGGTTGCCCACGCCAATATTCACCTCGGTGATTTCGGGGTTGCCGTAAGCGGTAGTATTGGCTTTGTCGAGCAGGGCCATCGCCTTCACGCCCCATTCGCCTGCTTTCAGGACAAGAGCGGTGAGTTCGTTGGCATCGTTGCAGGTCATCAATTGGCCAAGGGTTTGCAGAATGAACTCATTGATGTCGCCATCGACTTGACCAAGGCGAGCGGCGTGTTCCAAGTAGGCGGCCATACCTTTGAGGCCGTACATGGTCAACTCTTTCAGCGAGCGGATGTCCTCGTTGGCTTCGGTAAGCACACCTATAGTTTGGGCTTTCTCGTCATATTGCTCGCGGGGGCCATTCCATTCCAATACATCAAGTTTCGGTAGCACGATGCCTTTCTTGTTGGTCACACGGTCTTTGAACATTTCGCGCAATTCCAAGCCTTTATCGATACGGGCGTAGATGCTCTCCGCGTCGAAGTTAGCGTTGGTGATGGTCGAAAACAGTGCGTCGTTCACGAAGGCATGGATACTCTTGCGGAAATCGCAATAATCGTGTCCACATCCGTGCTGGTGATGGTTGGCGATGACGCCCAATCCTTTAAGGACATAGATTAAAAGATCTTGTGCATGAGCCACTTGTGGGGTCTTTCCGCACACTCCTGAAATCTTACAGCCGGCGCATCCGGCAGTTTCCTGACACTGGAAACAAAACATTTTCTCGTTCATAGTTCGTTGTATTTGTTGATTAAGATTTTACGCTTCTTCGATCGCGCCCACAGGGCAGCCGTCTTTGGCTTCTGCGGCACTTGCAAGAGCTGCTTCCGGCACATCGCCCTCGATGGCAACGGCTACATCGCCGTTCATGTGAAACACTTCAGGGCAGGTGGACTCGCAAAGTCCGCACCCGATGCAACTGTCATTCACAAAGTACTTCATAGTCTTTTTCCTTTCTTTATTGGTTTGTATGATTGGTTATTAGTTCGTTAATCCGACTGATGATGATGTCGGCATCCATACCGGATTTCTTGCTCATCTCAGCGATGGTGGCCTTGCCCAGCATAATTTTGCCAACAGGCGAGTTCAACATCTTGAACTTCTCGTTCACTTTCGCCATTTCTCCCTTCAGCCACGGATATTCCGCGAGAAGGTCGGCCAGTTTTGTATCTTTTGTGATTTCCATGATTCTACAACTTTAAACTTTAAACTCTAAACTTTCAACTACTCTAAACTCTACACTCTCAACTCTAAACTACCTTCACATCAGGGTGTTTCTCTCCGAACTTTTCCTTGAGCACTTCGGCGATTTCCTCGCGCGTGTTGCCTTTCTTCTCCATCTGCTTGATGGTCTTGTAGGCTTGGAACAGTGCCGAAGGACCAATCTCCGAGCTGAAGTAGCCGATGCCCTGGTTCCAGGCCAGCAGTTCAAACACATCGTCCAATGCGGCAGAATCGAGACCGTGGATGTAAGCCTTCACCAGTTCGCGCGTCGCTTGGCGCATACGCCCCGCACCGACGGCGTTGGTCAGCGAGAGCAGCAGGCGCATCTCGTAAGGCAGGTAACGGTGCTCGTCGTTCCAGGTCAAGTCCCAGAAATTCACGGCGATGTTGCCGAGCTTCTCGTCAATCATCGGCATGTGGGTCAGCGGGGCCGGACGCATCGGGATGTCCTTTTCTAATTGCTTCACCTCGGTGCGGTAGAAATAAGCGTGATACTCCGTCTCCGTCACCTTTTCGGTGTGACGCTCAAAGCCGAGGCCGTCCATCACCTCGTAAAGCGGCAGCGGGTCGAAGTTCTGGATGATTTCCATACCGTCGCCGACAGCCATCTTCATGGCCTGCATCTTGATACCCGGGAAGAAGTTTCCCTGAACGCCGCGCACGTCAATCTTCTTGAAACTCGCGGTCTTGTCTTTCCAGTCGTTGTAACTCATTGTTGTATCTCCTTTCATTGGTTTGATGACGCAAAAGTATAACCTTACATTTGGGTGAAGCGTAACAAATGTTACATTGGCGTTTTTTTTCAGTATTTTTGCAAAAATTTCTCTGCCATGGAAGAACTCAAACGGATCAAACTCTTTGCTGGTTGCAGCGATGAGGCTTTGGAACGCCTGCTCAAAAGCCCTTGCCGCCGACAGGAATATCCCGTAGGAAGGCGGATGCTCAACGCGGGCGACCCATGCCGTGCGCTGATGGTGCTTGTCGAAGGTCAGGCAGAATCACGAATGTCGGGAGAGGAAGGCAGAGAGGTGCTAGTGGACCGTCTGAAAGCCCCGATGCTGCTGGCACCAGCATTTCTCTTTGCCAAGCCGAACATCGTCCCTGTTGAAGTCACTGCCGTGACCGACTGCGTGGTGTGGCACATCAACCGCGATGCCTTCTTTGAGTTCCTCCAGGAGGAGCCGACCGTCCTTCGTGCCTTTTTGGAGGTGCTCTCCCAACGTGGCCATTTCCTGAGCGGCAAGATGCGCACTTTCGCTGTCAACGGCCTCCGTAACCGCATTCTCGAATACCTCGAATCCAATGGCAGCATCACCTCCGTCGCCGATGTCGCCCAACAATTAGGCGCAACAAGGCCCTCACTCAGCCGTGTCCTCTCGGACATGCTGGACGAAGGCGTTATCTCGAAAGACACAAAAGGCTATAGAAAAGCATAGGTTTATTTACCGCATCCCCGCGTCCGGTGCCTAAAAAAGCCAAGCCCCTAAATAAACTACGCCCCCCTAACGCGGGTCTCCGTTTGCCGTTAAGGTACTTGCTTTTTTAGCCACCTCGTGTCCCCCTCTGAAATCGAAGATTCGACGAAGTCAAAGGGGGTGTCCGAAGGACGGGGGAGTCTAAGTCTCATCTGTCCTATTCGTCCTATTCAAATGGAAAAACCCTCCACCGTCATGGCGAGGGCTTCCCAAAAAAATGAAAAAAATGTATGTAGTGATGATGACTCCTGCGTCACTACTTCAGCTCGAAGTGGCACTTGTCGACGAAAGTCTTCCAGTTGCCACCCCAGACGATATCGGTGCCCTGGTCGCTGGCTACCTGAAACATCAGGTCGGCCAGCTCCTCGAACCTGGACCAGTCGACAAGCTTCCTGTCCATGCTCAGAGGATAGAGATCAACGGCTTTGCCAGTCAGATGCTTAGAATGCATCGTCCGTGACTTGCCCTGCCGGACATACTCGCGCTGCTGCTCCACCGTTCGCAGCCCTTCCGACACGTTGAACGGGAACTTGCACCGTGCAGCGCATTCAATCACGACGGCCTTCAGGCGTTCATCCACGCCCTCCAACCTCTCTAATGATAACTTGCTTAATTCCATAATTAGCTCTCCTTTACTTTGTTCCGTCCCTTCGTCCCCCTTTTCAAGGGGGTGCCGCGAAGCGGCGGGGGATTCATTCAGCATTCCGCATTCATCATTCCGCATTCCTATAGGCATCTCGCTCATACTTGCTCATCCTTCGCTATTCCCAAGGGGGAACGGCTCGGTCATCGCACCAGAGGCCTCGACCATCCAGCTTCGCCTCAGCTTCCAACTGAGCGTAGCGGGGATTGCTGTCATGTTCTTTGTAATGCCAGGCTAAGCCCTCTTTCAGCATTTCCTCGGCGATATCTGCGCCGTCCAAATAGGCCGTCGCAATCCATCGCCCGTATATGTCGCGCTGCTTCAGCTTCAGGCCTACGGCCTTCCCGCTGATAAGCCAGTGCAGGTGAAGTGTGGCCACATCGCCGTAATACTGCCCACGCTCAGGAGCGTCGATGCCGTTGATGCGGACCACAATCTTGGTCAGCTGCACCATCCACGGATTCACACCGGGGTTGTAGGCCGTCTTGGGGTTCTGAATCACATGCCCTTCAAAGGTGTCGCCATCGATGACGCGCTCCACCTTCAGCACGACACCGATGGTGTCGCTTCCTGATAGACACTTGGTCACGCTCGCCGCACAGCGGCTCGCGTCCACTCTCTTTGCATTCTGCTGGCAGCTGCAGGAGAGTAGGAGCACCGCAGCGGCCAACACCAAAAATCTTTTCATAATCTGATTGTTTTAAGTTGCACGGCAAAAATAGACTTGTTTTTCTGCCTGAAAGCCAGTGAGAAAGCGCAAGTAAGCGCACAAACCCGCTTATTTCCATTTATATCCACTTTTCATTATATTTTTGCCCTGCCGCCGCCCAACAACAGGCTGAGCCGCAGAGGAAAAACAATATAAAGATTATGATCTGCTTCTCTACCCATGTCGGCTACGGCACCCGACAAAGGCTGCAGCACCTTGTCTCTGTGGTTTATCCCACAACAATTAAACAATTAACAATTAAACATTCAAAATCATGGGTAAAATCAAGCAAGGAATCCTCGGTGGATTCAAAGGTAAAGTCGGCACCGTCATCGGTGCCTCATGGAACGGCATCGCCTACATGCGTGGGCTTGCCCAATCAGTAAAGAACCCGAAGACGGCAGCGCAGCTTCAGCAGCGCGCCTACTTCAAGGATCTGCAAGGCCTCGTCGGACAACTCACCGACGAGCAGCTGCAGTCACTCTTCCCGACGGTCATGCGCGGCATGACCCGCCGCAACATGCTCACGCGCCAGCTGGCCGCTGCCGCTGTCGTGACAGACGACGTGAAGGCCGTCGACCTGGCACAAATGGAGGGCATCGGCAACGGTGAGCGCATCGACTCGCCAATGCTCGAAAGCCTCGTTTCGGAAATCGATGGCTCACTGGCCATCTATGCTGAAGCTGCCGCAGCTGAGGCCATCGGCAAGCCTGCCGAGGCCAACTTCATCGCGGTTGCTTACAACGTCACCAAGCGCAAAATCAGTGTCTTCAATACTGAAGAGACCGACCCCAGCTTGGGTGTGTCCGTTCCTGTCGGCAACTGGGCAGAAGAGGGCGATTCCGTCCGCTTCTACCTCACTTATGCCGCGTCAGGTGAAAACGTCTATCTCCGTGGCTTCGGCTCGTTCATCATCAAGACCCGCCCCGAGAAGGCAGGCCGTAAGATCAACAAATCCTGACAGCCATGACCACGTTTGAATGGATTTCGATGTTGCTGGCTCCTGTCACTGGTGTGGCCTCCTGGCTCGCCGCCACGCGGCTCCGCCAGAACCGCACCATCCGAGAGATGCAGCAGACCATCTTCAACCTGGTTGAGGAAAACAAGCGCGTCTACGCCGAGCTAACCGAGGCCCGCAAGGAAATTGTCGGGCTGTCCGCTCAGGTCGCACAACTCACTCTTGAAAACGCTGAGCTGAAGCAATTGATCGAAAACCTGTAAGGCCATGAAGACACGCATCCTTGTTTTCCTCCTCATGTTGACGGTGACGATGGTATTGTGCGCCTGTGACGCGAAGCGCCGCGCTCAGCGTCGCATCCGTCGCATAACGGAACGCTGTCCCGAGCTGGTGACCGTCCAGGCGCACCCCATCGACACCTTCATCCCGCTTCCTCCTGTGGTCGATTCAGCCGTGATGCCCCTCGCTCCGCTGCTTGACGGCCAAGCCGTCAAGATCCAGACGGAGCAAGGCATCTTCACGGCCACGGCCACTGACGACAGCCTCACAGTCACCTACGAGGCCGAGCAAGAGCCAGTCCACTACGAAGACACCTTGCACTATTCGCAAGTCGTCATCGAGGATCCTCCGCCAGCCGAGAAGAAAAAGCCTCC
>JAEEGI010001108.1_pt1 | contig 68231 bp, 52 predicted proteins | sample 8958751 | NCBI WGS metagenome assembly JAEEGI01 (sample SAMN16246545, study PRJNA631951) | gut metagenome | biome: gut microbiome; feature: rumen; material: KS-attached | host: Bos | place: Iran: Karaj | collected 2018-10
GTTTTATACAGTTCTACCGTTCCTACGCACGGAGTAAGAACGTGTTCATAGCCCTGAGAGATCTCTTTATCGCGGATATAGTTTTCAAGGATCCGCCAGAGCGTGTAGCCCTTTGGCAGGAACATCGGCATGCCTTTTCCTACGAGCTCGTCCGTCATAAAAAGCTGAAGATCGTGGCCTATTCTGCGGTGATCGCGCAGTTTTGCCTCTTCGAGCTGTTTGAGATACTCTTCAAGATCTTCTTTGTTGGGGAACGATATTCCGTATATGCGCTGAAGCATCTTTTTTGAAGAATCGCCTCTCCAGTAAGCGCCGGTGCAGCTTGTGAGTTTGAAGTGCTTTACCTTGCTAACATACGGCAGATGCGGGCCTGCGCAAAGATCAGTAAACTCTCCCTGTTTGTAAAAGCTTATTTCTTCGTCTTCGGGCAGATCGTTTATAAGCTCAATCTTATAAGGCTCGTTTTTCATCAGTTCGAGCGCTTCTTTTCTCGGAAGAACGAACCTTTCTATTTTGAGGTTTTCCTTTACGATCTTTTTCATCTCCGCCTCGATTTTTTCGAGGATCTCGGGCGTGAACGGGATCTCACTGTCAAAATCGTAATAAAAGCCGGTATCTATAGCGGGACCGATAGTGAGCTTTGTTTCGGGATAAAGCCTTTTTACTGCCTGTGCCATGATGTGAGACGTTGTGTGCCAGAACACCTTCATCTCTTCAAGATTCTCTATTTTCATATTCTCTTCTCTCCTTATGGGGAATTTTATCAGTAATTTCTTATCTCTTCGCCGTTCAGAAGCTTGTTGAGATCTGATTTGATTTTGTTTACTTTTGTTACGTAAACAAAAAATCGTCCTTCTCCGTCAAGCTTAAATACATATTTTCTTGACTCTATGGGAATGAATTCTATAACCATATCGTCACCGTCAATGGCGTGATACGTTATTTTGAGCTCCGTTTCGGCGGTTTCGTCAGGCTCGTAAGCCATACCGTCGTTTGTAACGCTGATTATGGTTACATAGAAGGTTCTGAAAAGATTCGGGTCTATTTCTGTTTCGCCGTTCAGCGTAACGACCATTTCCTCCCCTTTGTCGGGGTCTTTGATCGAAAAGTCGTATACGTCGCCGTTCGATTCAACTGTCAGTCCGTTCAGATCGTTTATATAGCGAAGGTTGATGGTCCTCTGACAGTAGACGTCGATCGAATAATCGGTAAACGCGAATTTATCCATATCAACGCCGTATATGACAGGTTCGCCGTCATACATAACGTAAAGAGTGCGTCCGTCTATGTTGCCAAGCAGATATTCGCTTGTTACAAGCAGGTCAGAGCCGTCCTCCGTAGCGCCGTAATACGGGTTTTCAAGCCCCGTAACTTCGCTTACGTAGTTTTGTGTGTCTACCCATGCTTCTATAACTACTCTTGTGGGATTGCCGAAGCCGTATTGCTGCTGCAGCGACTCATCGAGCGTGTCGGTTATTATATCGTCTGCTTCAAGCGATGCGAGAATTTCGGTTATGCCCTGTATCGGCGTTGAGTCGCCGCCCCATAAAAACGGCTCTTCAAGCACCATTCCGCCTGCAAAGCGGATATCTTTCGCCTCTTCGTCGGTCGTCTGACGGACGTATATATCCTCTTTTTCGGAATTTTCGGGGAAATCTATCAGCAGAGACTGAAATCCCGTATAAAGGAACTGCTTGCTGATGGTTTTCTGATAATACTGAACGTGATTTCTGAGAAATCTTTCCGCAAAATACGTCTGAGCAAGGAAAACGTCGGTATTCGATGCGTTCCTTATATAATAACCGCCGCCCTGCGGCGCAGCGTCGCCTATCTGAAGCTCGGTAACGGTGCCGTCCTTTTTCTCGATATATACGTGAACCTGAGGGTCGTCAAGTCCGTAATATTCAAGATGCTGCGTTTCGGTTTCGATAAGCGCGTCACACGTTACTTTTGCCACGCTTGAGTAAAGACCTTCGGAAGAATACGGCAAAAGCGGCGCGCCTTCTCTGCCCAGGAAATTGAGATTTCCCTCTTCGTCGCGGCTGATCGTGAATTCGCCTGTCGGATTCGTTACGTGGATATCCTTGAGGTCGTCAAGCACGCAGGTATATAAAACGAGGCTTTCTCTGGCGTATTTTATGTTAAGGTCTGTTGACGGATCTTTCTCTTCGGGAAGAAGATCAAAGTTCATTACAAATATCGCCGCGCCTATGACCGCTGCGGAAACAAGAACAGCGACGATAATGCCGATAATTTTTTTCTTCGTCATAAGAACTTGCGTTTCCTCCACACGATAAGTCCTATTACCGCAAATATAAGCGGAAGAACGAGGACTATGCCGAGAACCGTAACTATGACCTGAGTTGTTGTTTCAAATGCGAGCGTATCAAAGATAAGCTGCGCGGGAAGAATATCAGTATCGTAAGATTGCTTTGAAGCAACAAGGAATTTGCATAGCTTTATCATGAATTCCGCCGTCTGCTGGTTGTTTCCGTCGATGTTGCTGACAAAATAGTCGTCAACGAACGACGTTGAGCCGCAGAGGTAAACGCTTGACGAGAATTCCGTTGTGCCCTCATATCTTGTCTGACGCGATATCGCGCTGAGGAAAAACGGTCCGACCGTATCTGTTTCTTCGTTGTAAGTGAAGTTTTTCCAGTCTGTCGGAGCAAGCGTCGTTGATGCGGTAAAGCGTGAAAACGCGGTTTTGAACGTATCTATAACGCCGTAAGTCTTTCTTGTATCCTTGCTTTCGAAAAGACGGTTGACCGCGCGAGCGGCGCCGAGACGGACGAACTGATAATATCCTTCTCTCGCAAGATCTTCCGCAAGAGTTTTAGCATCGTCTGCATATTTAACTTTAAGAAGCGGATACGAGGCGTTTGTGAACGCATAGCTGTTTGAATAGTCGAAAATGTTTTCGGTGCCGAGCGAAAGGCCCCACTCAACGAGGTAGTCCTCAAGCTTCGGGTTTTTCGGCATGTTGAGGTCTGTGAATACCATAAGGTGATGTCCAAGATCTTCGTTGTTTGAAAGCCATGCGTCTATTTTGTTGATATCGTCGTCGCTGTAGTTTCTGGTGGGGTTGTTGATGACGAGTATCGATACAAAATCGGGTATTTCGTCAAAATCCTGAATGGTTATATATTTTACGTCAAACCCGTTGTCTTTGAGGGTTTCCTGGAAATAAGGCAGAGATCCTTCGCCGTGACCCTTTATGATCGCTACGGTCTGTATATCCTCAACTGTAGCGTAAAGCATACCCGCGGTAAGACGTCTTTCAAGACCGACATACATGAGGTTTTCGAATATCGTGTCTTTTACGAAACGGTAACGCTGCGTTTCAGGCGAGTAAACAATAAGAAAGATGTTGTCCGAGGTGTCTGTGCCGTCATCAAGGGTAATGTTTCTTGTTTTGAAAAAGTTCGGGTTGTATCTGGGGTCTACAAAATGGACCGTGACGTATTCGCTTTCGCGGGTGTAGTTGTCTACCGTTTCAACAACAAATCTCTGGGGCGCTATTGCGCCGGCAGTGGACGTTGCCGAGCGGTATGACGTTTCGTCGCCGAGGATTATTATTTCAACAGGGGACTTCAGCTCCGCAAGAAAATCCTTCGTTTCCTGGTCGAGAGTAAATACCTGTTCCCCGGTGAGGTCAACTTTCAGCGTGAATCTCTGTGCCGCAAGCGAAACAAGCACGTTTACCGCTATAACGGCGGCAATGAAGAGTATTGTGAAAAGTGTTGACAGTGAGCCGAATTTTATCCTGTTTTTGTTGATCCTGGGCACTTTAGCCGAAGAAACGTGTCCGCCGATGGCGGTATAGGGAACCTGTTTTTCCGAAAGCTCGCTTTCAGTCACTTCTTTCGCCGTTTCTTCCGTCTCATCTTCGGCAGATGTCACCTCTTCGGAAGTTTCCGCTGCGGGTTGCTCCGTCTTGTTTTCTTCTGCAGAAGCGTTTTCGGTATCTTTTTCTTCGTTGTTTATGATATCCTGTTCGTTAGCCATTTTTCACACCTCCTCAGCTCCAGCGGCGTCTTTCTATCATTCTTACCGCAAGGAAAAGGAAAATCACGGTTACGGAAAAATAATAGACGATGGGCGGTAAATTCAGTATGCCGTTGGTAAAATCGTCAAACTGCGCGTAAATGTTGCCGTGCATGATAATATCTGCAAGCCACGTCGGGAAAAACATCGCGAAAAAGTCGATAACAAACATGAAAAACAGTATCGCTATCGTTGCAGCCGCAGCAGCTATCGTGCTTTCGGTAAGAGCAGATACAAAAAGACCGATTGCTATCATTGACGATAAAACGAGCACCGTGCCGATAAGATTTGTAAGAAGACATCCGTAGTCAACGGTTCCGAAAATATCTATTATAAGCACGTAAAAAAGGTTTACGCAGGTGCATAGAAGAAATATTATCAGTGCTCCGAAAAATTTGCCCAGAACAAGCTGATAAAGGCTTATGGGAGACGTAAGAAGAAGCTGATCTGTTTTGTTTTTCTTTTCTTCGCTGAAAAACCGCATCGAAAGGATGCCTACAACGATCATATCAACGAAAAACAGCCAGAAGCCGAAGTAGTCGCCGAGGTAGCTCGTGTTTTGCCATATTACGAAAAGGGTAAAAAGTATGGCGGAAAGGAACGTGTAAATCGCGATAACGAACCAGCCGATCGGATTTTTGAAAAATGAGACGAGCTCTCTCTTAATTATCGCCGTCATTCTTTTCACCGTCCTTTACTTCGCCGTTTTCTGCTTTGTTTTCCGGCGTATCAGCGTCGGATCTCTCTTTTTTGTCTTTCTTCTGAGCCTCGAGCGCGCGCTGCTCGTCGTTTTGTGAAACGAGCTGGATGAATATGTCTTCAAGCGACATGCCCAGAGGCGTTATCATGAGAATATACCAGTTTCTTTTTGCGCATTCTTCAAAAAGAAGTCTGCGTATATCTGTTTTCTTTTCCGCTTCGATAATGAAGTCTATCGTGCCTTTTTCGAACGATCCGACGTATTCGATCTTCGCAACGCCGGGAAGCGCGCCGAGAACACCTATTACGTCTGCGTCTTCGGGAGCGGCAAGACGTACGCCGTAGCGGCTGTTTGCGCCCATACGCATAGTCAGGTCGTCGGCAAGAGCGTCCATAACGATGAACCCTTCGTTCATAATTATTATTCTCTCGCAGATCGCCTGAACTTCAGAAAGGATATGCGAGGAAAGAAGGATAGTTCTTCTTGAACCGAGACGTTTTATCAGATTTCGTATCTCAACGATCTCTTTCGGGTCAAGACCTGCGGTAGGTTCGTCAAGAATAAGAATTGGAGGGTCGCCTATTAGCGCCTGGGCAAGTCCGACACGCTGTTTATAGCCCTTTGACAGGTTTTTTATCAGACGGCCGTATACGCCCGTGATCTTTACAACTTCGCATACTTCCGCGATATGCTCTTTCTTTTTCTTGATATTGTCTTTTTTAGCGCAGCCTTTAAGGTCGTAAACAAAGCTCAGATATTCCTTTACCGTCATATCGTGGTAAAGCGGCGGTATCTCGGGAAGATAACCTATGCTCGCCTTTGCTTTTGACGGCTCTTCAAGAAGATCGTGTCCGTCAACGGTGATCTTGCCCGCATGCGACGATATATAACCGGTGATCATGTTCATCGTTGTCGTTTTCCCCGCTCCGTTGGGACCGAGAATGCCGACGATGTCTCCCTGGTTTATCGTGAAGCTGATGTTGTTGACGGCAACCTTGTTCCCGTAACGCTTCGTTAAGCCCGAAACCGTTATCATGATAAACTCCCTTTTATTTATAGTTTATTTCGTAAATATCATTCAACAATTTTCAAATGCAGCTCGTCAAGCTGTTTTGTATCCGCCGCAGACGGGCAGTCCGTCATAAGCTCCGACGCGTTCTGGACCTTCGGGAACGCAATTACGTCTCTGAGACTGTCTGCGCCAAGAAGCTGCATAACAAGCCTGTCAAGACCGAGGCCCATACCGCCGTGCGGGGGCGCGCCGAATTTGAAGGCGTCGGTAAGATATCCGAATTTTCTGTATGCCTCTTCGTCTGAAAGACCGAGAAGCGAGAATATCCTCTTCTGAAGGACGGGATCGGTGATTCTTATCGAACCGCTTGAAAGCTCTATGCCGTTAAGAACAAGGTCATATGCTTTCGCCCTTACCTTCGCTTTATCCGTTTCGAGGTATTCAAGACATTCGTCAAGCGGCGCTGTGAACGGATGGTGCATTGCAACGTATGTGCCGAGCTCTTCGTCATATTCGAAAAACGGCATTTCGGTGATCCACATCAGATCCCAGCCTTCCGGCTTTATTCCGAGGCGTTTCGCCGTTTCTATCCTCAGCATACCGAGCTGAGAAAGAACGTGAGAAGTGTTTGTATCGGCAATAATAAGAATAACGTCACCGGTTTTGGCTCCCGTTTTTTCAAGGATGGCGTTCATTTCGTCTTCCGTCATGAACTTTGCAAACGAGCATGCGGTTCCCTCTTCGGTAAGACGTATCCATGCAAGTCCTTTTGCGCCGCAGCCTTTTGCGTAATCGGTAAGCTTGTCTATTTCTTTTCTTGTAAGCTTATGCGCGGAGTTTTCTGCGTTTATCGCGCGAACGGTGCCGCCGCCCGCAACTGCGCCGGAAAATACCGAGAAGCCGCAGTTTTCAACAATCTTAGAAAGATCGCATATCTCCATACCGAATCTTGTGTCCGGCTTATCCGAGCCGTATCTTGACATTGCTTCGGCATATGTGAGCCGTTTTATGGGGAGGGGTATATCAATGCCGAGTGCTTCCTTGAATATCTTTTGCATAAAGCCTTCGCCGACTTTAAGCACGTCTTCAACGTCTACAAACGACATTTCCATATCTATCTGCGTAAATTCCGGCTGTCTGTCCGCCCTGAGGTCCTCATCGCGGAAGCAGCGCGCGATCTGGATATAGCGGTCAAAGCCCGCTACCATTGAAAGCTGCTTGTAAAGCTGCGGCGACTGGGGAAGCGCGTAAAAGTTTCCCGGATGCACTCTTGAAGGAACAAGGTAGTCTCTCGCGCCTTCGGGAGTGGATTTTATAAGCATTGGCGTTTCTATTTCGATAAAGCCGTTTTCGTAAAAATAGTCTCTCGTTATTTTCGCGATCTTGTTTCTGAAAAGCAGATTGCTCATCAGGTCGGGACGGCGAAGATCGAGGTATCTGTATTTAAGACGGAGTTCCTCGTTTACGTTTGAGTTCCTTACTATTTCAAAAGGAGGCGTTTCGCTCTTGCCCAAAACCTTCAGGTCGCTTACGGCAACTTCTATCTCTCCTGTTGCGAGATTTTTATTTACGGCGTTTTCGCCTCTTGCGCGGACGGTTCCCGTAGCGCAGATAACGTCTTCAGAACGCAGCGTGTATGCCTGATCGAAAAGCTCTTTTGAGTTCTGCTCGTCAAACGTCAGCTGCAAAAAGCCCGTTCTGTCGCGCAGATCGATAAAAATAAGTCCGCCAAGAACACGCCGTCTCTGGACCCAGCCGGCAACAGTGACCGTTTTTCCTTCGTCTTTGATACTGAAATTTCCGCAGTAGTCTGTTCTGTTGATATACATATCTTCAACCTTCTGTAATTATTCTTATTTATTTTAATATGTTAATTAGTCACAAATGTGAACTTCGTTTTTCAATATGGCGGTCAATTCGGAAATATCCGAGATCTTTATTTTTTTCGCCGTTCCGTCGCTCATGTTGCGAAGATCCGCAGTTCCCGAGGCAAGCTCATCGTCACCGATAACGCATGTGAATCTCGCGCAGGTTTTATCGGCATATTTCATCTGTGCCTTTACCGAGCGATCCATAAGATCCGTTTCAACGTTCACTCCGTTTTTGCGAAGCGCTACCGCGGTATCGAACGCCGCTTTTGCCGCCACAGGACCCATTGACGCGATATAGATATCGGGCGAGATATCGCTGCCGAATGCGGGAATAAGCGGAAAAAGCCTTTCGACCCCGCACGCAAAGCCTATGCCGGGCGTGGGCTTTCCGCCCAGCTCTTCGATAAGACCGTCATATCTTCCGCCGGCAGCTACCGCAAGAGATGTATTGACGTCTATAAACTCAAAAACGGTTTTTGTATAGTAGTCAAGCCCTCTTACAAGCCCGCTGTCCTCTTCATAAGCGGTTCCGACCGAGTCGAGCGCTTCTTTTACGGCTGAATAATGCTCTCTGCACTCTTCGCAGAGGTAATCGGTTATCTTTGGCGCGTTTTTTGCAAGCTGAATATCCTGCGGACTCTTGCAGTCAAGTATCCTCATGGGATTTCTCTGAAGTCTGTCTTTGCAGGTATCGCAAAGCTCGGAAATATGCTGTGTGAAATACTCCCTGAGCGCGTTCTGATAATCCGCACGGCATTTCGGACAGCCTATGGAGTTGATTTTGAGTATTATTCCGTCTATGCCGAGATTTTTAAGAAAAAGCTCTGCCATAGAAATAAGCTCTGCATCCGAAAACGGTGATTTCGCTCCGTAAAGCTCCATGCCGATCTGATTGAATTCTCTGTAACGCCCCGCCTGCGGTTTGTCGTAGCGGAAAACGTTGATCTTATAATACAGTTTGAGCGGGAGTGCTCCTGCCAGCAAGCCGTTTTCAAGAGAAAGACGGACTGCCGAAGCCGTGCCCTCGGGGCGCAGTGTCATCGATCTGCCGCCCTTGTCCTCAAAAGTATACATTTCTTTCTGAACGATATCCGTCGTGTCGCCCACACCGCGCGTAAAAAGCTCAGTTTCCTCAAAAGTCGGAAAACGGATCTCTTTATACCCCGCTCTCGCCGCCGTCCTGTCCGCCACGGCTTCTACATAACGCCACTTGTATGAATCCGACGGAAGAACGTCGTTTGTGCCTCTCGGCGCTTTTATTATAGTCATTTCTTTCCCTCCGGGAACCTTATTGGTAAATTATGCTGTTTTTTCTGCGCCTGCCGGTCGCTGCCGCCGTTTCGCGCCAGTCGTAATCGCCTCTTTCAAGCGATTTTATTATGATCTCCGCAGTCTTGATATTCGTTGCCACGGGAACGTTGTACAGGTCGCAAAGACGCAGGAGCGCCGTTTCGCCCGCTTTTTCAAATTCGCTGAATACGGGGTAGCGGAAGAGAAAAAGAAGATCTATCTCCTTGTTGGATATCCGCGCTGCGATCTGCTGATCTCCGCCCCTGTTTCCGCTCATAAGACGCTGTATGTCAAGCCCCGTAGTATCTGCAATAAGCTTTCCGGTGCCGGCAGTTGCGCAGAGTTTATGCTCGGAAAGAACTCTGCAGTTTTCAACGCAGAACTGAACGAGCAGCTCCTTTCGTTTATCGTGCGCCATAAATGCAATATTCATAATGCAGTTTCCTTTCACCGTTACCAGAACCTGTAAAGTTCCGTGAATTCGCCGTCCGCTCTCGCGGCAATGTTGACGTAAGCCTTTTTCGACCGTGCGCGCTTCGTATCGCAGATAAGTCTGCCTGCGTTAAGCGCTTCGGAAGCTTTCGGATCTTCAGGAATAAGACCTGAAAGACGTATGCCTACGGTATCTATCATCTCATCAATGTCGGGCGCTTTCTTCTCTTCTATCATCTTTGCGTTGATTCTGTTCACAACAAGCGATACGTCGCAGCCTTTCGCATATGCCGCAGCCGCCGCAGCCTGTGCGTCGTGTATCGAGGTCACGTCGGGGGTGGCTACAACGATAACGTGCGCGCCCTTAATGAAATAATCGTCTATTCCGCTGCCGGCGCCCGAAGGACAGTCAAGAACGATATGGTCGTATTCGCCCTTTTCAAGAAGATCTTTTACTGTTTTAAGAATAAAATCCGTCAGGCCATTCCTGTCTGCCGGCGAACGCAGAGGTCCGGGCAGAAGGAAAAGCTGTCTGTCTCCCCCTGTTTGGATAATTGCGTCCTTAAGATCGCATCTGCCTTCGAAAACGTCGCAAACGTCCCAGATATGATCGTTGCTTACTCCGAAAACGATATCGAGGTTTTTAAGGCAAAGGTCACAGTCTGCTGCGAGGACTTTTCTTCCCCTGTCGGCAAGACATGCTGAGAGATTCGCGGCAAGCGTGGTCTTTCCCACGCCGCCTTTACCGGAAGCGATAACTGTCAGTTTGCTCACGGCAACCTCCTTTCGGTCAGCTTATAAGCTCACCTTCATTGTTGGCGGCTATAAACCGCTCTTCATGTGAAAAATAATATGTCAAAACGTCTTTTACAAGCTCTGCGTTTATCGGCGACGCGCTGAGTCCGCCGTTTTCGATAACTATCGCAAAAGCGATCTGCGGGTCTTCCGCAGGTGCTACTCCGATCATAAGCGAAGTGGGAATACCTGTTGTTTCCGCCGTGCCGGTTTTTACCGCAAGCGTGGTCACACTGAAATTTTCAAAACCGGAATATGCCGAGCCGCCCTGCTCCATAGCCGCCATGCGCATTCCTTCAAGAACGGCTTTTACCGTGGACGGATTTATCTCGAAGCGCTGAAGAACCGTTTTTTTAGTTTCGCTTATGATCTCGCCGGTGGTCTTGTTCCTTACTGCCTTGATAATGTGGGGCTGATAGCGTGTGCCGCCGTTTGCAAGCGTTGCAACGTAGTTTACAAGCTGAAGCGGCGTTGCAGTGGTGTATGACTGACCGATAGCGGTAAGTATCGTGTCCGCCGCCTGCCACGTTTCACCCATCGATTGAAGATACTCTTTGTTGGCGAGCGTTCCGCGGCTTTCTCCGGGAAGATCTATGCCCGTTTTCTGTCCGAAGCCGAAAAGCGAACCGTATCTGCTGAGCGTATCTATCGTGAGTATTCTGCCTACGTCGAAGAAATATCCGTTGCAGGAACGTTTCAGCGCGGTATATATGTTTACGTCGCCGTGCGCGGTGTTTGCAAAACACGAAGGCTGATAAGTTTCGTAATACGTGTAAAAACCGGTGCAGCGATACGTTGTTTTTGTTGTCACAACGCCCTCTTCAAGACCCGCGACACCCGTGACCATCTTGTATGTTGATCCCGGCGGGAAAAGGCCTGAGATCGCCCTGTTCACATATGGTTTTGAAGGATCGTTGACAAGCGTGGGAAAGTCGCGGTTATAGGTCGCGAGGTTGTATGTGGGATAGGAAGCCATGCTCAGCACTTCGCCCGAATGGACGTCCATGAATATCGCCGCGCCCGAGTTTGCGGCTTCCTCGCCGTTCTGGGCTTTCAGTTCGCGGATGACCTTTTCAAGCGAAGACTCGGTGATCTTCTGCATATCCGTGTCAAGCGTAAGCAAAACGTCATAGCCTGACAAAGGCTCGATATCTTTTATTATGTCAACAACGTTGCCCGATTTGTCGGTCTGTGCATATTTGTAGCCATCCGTTCCGCGCAGCCACTCTTCCGCGATCTTTTCAATGCCCTCTTTGCCGAGAGTATCGTTGATATAATATCCGTCGTCTTTTTTCGCCTCGTATTCTTCGGCGGAGATCCTGCCCGTATATCCGATTATATGCGATGCGAATCTTTCATGGACAAACGAACGCATGCTGTCCATTTCAACGGTAACGCCCGAAAGCTCCGAGCTTCGCTCTTTTACCATTGTCACCGCTTCAAGACTGACGTCGTCGGCAAACGTGAAAAAATATCCCGAACTGTTTCTGTCCGACTCATATCTCACGGCGAGAATGTTTCTTGCCCGCTGCAGCGGATAGTCCGAAAGCCTGTAATACTTCACAAGCGCCGCAAGAGTATCTTCCGCAGTCATGTTCTGATCGATCTTTTTGCTTTTCAGCCATGACGTGAACGCCGAAACGCGGGACTGCGACGAAAGATAGTCTTCATAATATATATACGGCTCCGTTTTTGATATGGGAAAAGAGTCGTTGTAGCTGTCGCCCGTTTTTTCGAAAATATCGATAACGGCGTTTACGGTTGCGTTCATGTCCCTGATAAGACTTCTGTTGAACTCAACGTCCATTACCGTTCTGTTCTGCACTATCGGACGGCAGAATCTGTCGAGGATTTCGCCTCTCGTTGCGCGGACTCTCGTTTTTGTTATTACGCTGTTTTTCGATGCTTCAAGATGATCTTTTCCGTCTATCAGCTGCGTTTTAATGAGCGTAAGCACGAAAAAACCTATAATTATAAGAAAAAATGCGAATATTTTGAAGATGCGCGGTGTTTTTTCTACCATAAGTTCCGCCTTTCTTCACGCCGGGCAATGATCCTGCTCATGAGTTTTATAAGGGGAAAAACCGGTATGAGCGGAGGCAGTGAAAGTGCAAATTTCGGCAGAGCGGAATAAAGAAGAACGTCCGCCGCCGGCTGCGACTCGAAAAACGAATAGAAAAGCGCGGGGATAAGCGCGTATGCCGCGGCAGAAACGACCGTAAGCAGCGCCGCACCGAAAAAAGAGACAGAAAGCCTGCTTTGCGCAAATACGCCGCAGACAAAACCGACGATCATAAACGTCAAAGCGTTCACTCCGAATACCGCCGCTGTTGAAAAATCAAGAAAAAGTCCGAAAACAAGCCCGAATATTGCGGCAAAACGTTCTTTTTCGAAAATTGCAAGGCAGACCGTTGCCGAAAGCAGAAAACACGGTCCCACACCGAATATGCGCACGGGGACGAACACCGCGTCAAAAAAGAGAAATACCGTAAAAACGAGCGAATATCCTATTATCCTGCTTCTCATTCGCCGTTCCACGCTCCGTCGGTAATATAAATGCGGCGAAGGGACGAAAGATCAGCGCCGACCTCTATTTCTGCGTTCTGGGCAAGCCCGTTTTCTTCAGACTCTACCTGTGAAACGGTGCCTATGAATATCCCGGAAGGGAACACTCCGCCGAGGCCCGAAGTGAAAACAAGGTCTCCGCGGACAACCGAGGCGTCTGCGGTAAGATAGGAAAGTCTGCAAAGCCCTTTTGCCCGAAGAGCTGTATCACCCTCCGTCACTCCCGTGGCTTCACTTCTTTTTACCGTCGCTCCCACGGACATGGAAGGGTCTGTTATAGCCGTTACGGTAGCCCAGTTAAGCCCAACCGCCGTTACTTTTCCCACAAGTCCGCCTGCTGCCACAGCAACTGAGTTAAGCTCTATTCCGTCAAGCGTCCCCTTGTTTACCGAAAAGGTGGAACCGAGCCCGTCAGCGGATGAAAGAACGACGTCCGCAGCAATAAAATGAAGCTCCGGAGCCGTTTCCGTTACGGAAGCAAGCCCTCTGAGGCGCTCCGCTTCAACTTTTTCGTTATACGTGTCTGCGAGTGACGTTTCAAGCTCCGTCACCCGCTTTATAAGCTGCTCGTTTTCTTTTTTGAGCGAAGAATACTCTGAAAACGTTTCAAAAAAATCAGTAACGCCGTTTTTTACCCACGTGCCGAACGAAGCGAAGGGGGTGGATATTATTCCTATGAGGTCTCTGGGCGCCGTTACGCCGCCGTCAAGGATCATATTCAGCATAAATCCGAGAAGAAAAGCCGCAATAAAAACGAGCGCTATAAAAAATTTTCCGCGGAAAAAATCGCGCATCCCTTCACCTCCGTTCCGTTATTATGCAAAAATCAGTCTATTGCAGAAGATATTTTAAGTTTGTCAAGCATTCCCGCCGCTCTTCCGGCGCCTATGGCAACACAGTCAAGAGCATTTACCGCAACGTCTGATGAAACGCCAGTTTCAGTGTATACAAACTCGCTCCAGCCGGGCATCTGCGAGCCTCCGCCTATGAGCGTTATTCCGTTCTGGATTATATCCGCGGCAAGCTCGGGATCAACACGTTCAAGCGTTGATTTTATAGAATCTATTATCCCGTCAAGGGAATCTTTTATCGCTATATATACCTCGTCCGACGAGATCGTCAGGTTCAGAGGCAGTCCGTCTATAAGATCTCTTCCGCTGACGGTCATGAAATCGACAGTTTCCCTTTCGACCGCCGAACCGAGTTTGATCTTTATTTCTTCCGCGATCTGGTCGCCTATAAGGATGTTGTAGGTTTTTCTGACGTATGCAACTATATCCTTGTCCATCTGCGTGCCGCTGTACTGACAGGTCGTTGACGCCACAACGCCGCCGAGCGACACTACCGATATCTCCGTAGTTCCGCCGCCTATATCCACCAGCATATGACCGCTCGGTTCGAATAGCGGAAGGTTGAGCCCGATAGCCGCAGCGAGAGGATCGTCTATAAGATGTACTTTTTTAACCTTTGCGGACGCCACCGCGTCTTCAACGGCGCGCCTTTCGACTGCCGTTGTGCGGTAAGGAACGGTAACAACGGCTCGGATCGGGGTAAACGGGCGCTTTATTCTGCTGATAAACGAGGAGAGCATAACGGTAGTTCTGTCGAAATTCGCTATAACGCCATCGGCGAGCGGACGTATTGCAGTTACGGTATCGGGTGTTCTGCCAAGCATCTGTCTCGCCTCTTCGCCTGCCGCCATAAGCCTGTTTGAAAAGCTTTCCACGGCAATAACGGAAGGCTCGTTGAGCAGCAAGCCCTTTGTCTTGCTGTAAAAGCGCGTATTGCTCGTGCCGAGGTCTATTCCTATATCGTATGCGCCCAAAATGATACACCTTTCCTTTTCAGTATGTCGTAAAGCGGAGAGAGAGGAAGACCCACCACGTTGAAATAGTCGCCTTCGATCCTGTCTATAAACACGCACGCTCTGCCCTGAATGGCATATGCGCCCGCCTTGTCGGCGCATTCTTCCGATGAAACGTATTCCCGTATCTGCTCTTCAGTCAGCTTTTTGAAATGAACGAGCGTTTTTACCGAAAAAGTTTCGGTATCTTCGCCTTCGGCAACGGTAACGCCGGTATGCACTTCGTTTACGCGTCCCGAAAGAAGCGAGATCATGCGGTATGCGTCGTCTTTGTCCTTCGGCTTGCCCATTATTCCTTCGCCTTCAAGATAAACAACGGTATCTGCGGCGATAACTATCGAGTCGGGATGCTCTGAGGCAACGCTTTCCGCCTTTTTTTTCGACAGAAAGCGGACAAGAACGTCCGGAGCCGTTATTTCACTCGTTTCGTCGGCGTTCGAAACGCAGACGGTGAAATCAACGCCGAGTTTTTCAAGAAGCTCTTTTCTTCTCGGCGACGCCGAGGCAAGGATCAGTTTTTTTGACGGATGTAAAACCGCCATTCCGGTATCTGTCATTTCTGCCGGACCGGTGATCACTGCTCATCCCAGTTATGCCATACGTTCTGAACGTCGTCGTTATCTTCGAGATGGTCAAGAAGCTTCTGCATATTCTTTATCTGGTCTTCATCAGTAAGGGTGATATATGTTGAGGGAACCTGTTCCACCTCTGCGGAAAGGAACGTATAACCCTTCTTTTCGAGCGCTTCGCATACGCCGCTCAGACTGTCGGGAGCAGTGTATATCTCGTATACCTCTTCCTCAACAACGTAATCTTCTATATCGAGTTCAAGAAGATCTTCCATAAGCGCGTCTTCGGGATGGTCTTCTTTTTCAACAACTATAACGCCTTTTTTCGTGAACTGCCAGTTTACGGAGCCTGTCTGACCGAGGTTTCCGCCGAACTTGTCGAAATAGTGGCGGACGTCCGCGGCAGTCCTGTTTCTGTTTTCGGTCACCGCCTCAACAATAACCGCGATGCCTGCAGGACCGTATCCCTCATAGGTGATCTCTTCGTAGTTTAAGTTTTCGTCATCGCCTGCGGCTTTTTTGATGCTTCTTTCGATATTGTCGTTAGGTACGTTGTTCGCTTTAGCCTTCAGGATAACGTCTTTGAGTCTCGCGTTCGATTCCGGATCAGGTCCGCCCGATTTTACGGCGAGCACGATCTCACGGCCGATCTTTGTGAAGATGCCGGCTCTCTGCTTATCCGTTTTCTCCTTCTTATGCATGATGTTTTTCCACTTGGAATGTCCTGACATAAATAACCTCCGAATATATGAGTTGAATGTGTAAATTAAGTTTTCGCCATGATGCCGTTATTTTTTCACGAAAGTGATAAATATAACGGGAAGAGTCCATATAAGATTGAAAAGAAATACCCACAGAGTTCCGGGAAGCGCGGGATTGATGAAAAACGCAACGGTAGTGAGCAGAAGACCGAGGATTATCGATGCCGTCTTTATCAGCACGCTCATATTCACCGCAGAAGCGAGCTTTTTCGCTTTTCTTACGGACGACAGGATGCCGATGGCGTTTTTTGTGGTGATCATATCCGGCAGCGCTTCAGCCTCATCCGCCGTCTTGGAAGCTTCGTCTATTATCTCCCTCTCGTTTGCGTCGGGAATGAGTATTTTGGTGTTGTGAAGCCCGTAAAGCTTCTGAACTGCAGTTTCGGTGATGTTGCAGTCGTTTGTAAGAGCGATTATCGCAAAATCTTCGCCCACCGTTTCGGCAGCCCGCTTCATTTCGGGATCGGGCGCATAGCTGAATACCGTATATGAAACAAGAACGCCGTTTATCGCGGTGTAAAGAATGCTTCTGTTCGTTGACGTGAGCGAAGCTTCCGTTTCCTGCGGAAGCGGCAGGATCTCATATGAAAGCAGCATGTTTCTGTTGCCTATAAGCACCTCGTCACCGTAGATGTGACCGAGGATGCCGTAATTTTTCATATAACGCCAGTCATCCACCTCGGGCAGACGGCTTATGTCGCAGCCGGTCGAAGAGGCAAAGGTCGAAGCAAAAGGCGTGTCCGCGGCAAGAAGAAGCGCTGCGGTGAATTCTACCGCATCCGCCATTCTTTCAACGTCACGGAAACGGAAGCGCTCCATTTTCGTGTATTTTCCGGGGAAAAGATCTTTATCCGAAACCACAAGCGTGGAAACGTCTCTCATCGCGTCTATCGAATGATAACCGAGAAGCACGCTTCCGAGCTTTCTCAGGCGTCTCTGCTCGGCAATATACGGGAATACGAATGCCATTTCGGACGTGAACGACGATGCTATCGCAAAAAGCGCCGCAAAAGATGCCGCAAATGCGCCGAAGCCCGAAACTATGCCTATCACGACAGAAACAAGAAATACCGCAACGCATACCGCGGGCACGAAAAGACGTATCTTTTCTTCGGAAGGGTCTCCCGAATAAGTAGTTTCAACAACGTTGGGGAAATGAACGACGGGATTTACCACGCATATACGGTCAACAAGCCTTTTTCTCAGATCGATGTTTCCGGTGTTGACGACATACGTTTTATTTGCTCTGATGAGATTAAGATTGCTTATGATCTCGCATATGAAAAGATATTTCATCAGCATCGAAATGGCTACAGAGGCGAATATTACCGGTGTGAATATCCTCGGCGCGCCCGTCTGCGAAGAGAAAAGGAGCGTGAAGGAATGGACAGCCGCGGCAATGAGCGCAACGGACGAAAAAGAGTCGTTTGACGGATGCATTCTGAAAACGGAAACAAGCCCGTCCGCCATTTCGCGCGCGCAGAAAATAAATACCGCGACAGAAAGCACGATCCCGACTATTCCGTTAATGAGCGGCGGAATCCCTGTCGCGGCAAGAACTGCGGAAAGGACCGCGGAAAAAGCCGCGACGGCAGTCTTTACAAGAAACGCATCCTTTGACGTCTGCGCTATGCCGTACTGTTCGCGAAAATAACTGTCTTTCAAAAAAAACAACTCCGATTTGTCAGATTTTTACGGCAGATCTACTGTTTTCTGTCCTGACGTATTTTTTCATACATAGCCACCGCCGCCGCAACGGAAATATTCAGCGACGTTATCTGTCCCGCCATGGGTATGCTTACAAGACGGTCGCATCTTTCTCTGACAAGCCTTGAAAGCCCCGTTCCTTCGTCTCCCAGAACTATCGCTGCGGCTCCGCGAAGGTCTGTGTCGTAAATATCGCTTTCCGCCGCGCCGTCCGTTCCGTATATCCAGATATTTTTTTCTTTAAGGAACTCTATCGCCGCGGATATATTGACGACGCGCGCGATCTTCATATACTCGCATGCGCCCGCCGCGGTCTTATAAACGGTTGCCGTCAGTCCGCATGCGCCTCTTTTCGGCAGTATTATGCCGTGAACGCCCGCTGCGTCTGCGGTCCTGATTATAGCGCCGAGATTTCTCGGATCGTTTATGCCGTCTATAACTATTATAAACGGCTTTTCGCCCTTCTGCTCGGCATATTCGATAATATCTTCCGGTTCGCAGTAAGAAAACTCGGTCGTTATCGCAACTACTCCCTGATGCGCGGAAGATCTTGTCATGCTGTCAAGCTTGGCTTTTTCCGCTTCCACAACGGTTATGCCTTTATCTTTCGCCATTGCTATAACGCGGACTATCGAACCCTCTCTTTCGCCCTTTGCAACGAAAAGCTTGTCAACGGTCCTGCCGGAACGAATGGTTTCCATTACGGAATTTCTTCCGTAAACCATGTTTTCAATGTCTTCGTTTTTCTGCTCGTCTCTTCTTCTTTCGGGACGAGGCTGGTTGTCAAACTTCTTTCTTGCGGGATTTCTTCCCGTTGTTTTCCCTTTCGGTATACTGTTTTTCATATTCTGTCTCTCACAAAGCGTATTTGGTGTTTACTGTTTAGGTATACATTATATTATAACATATTTTTTATCATTTGAAAAGGGGGTCGAAGAATTTTTAATATTATATATAAAAAACAAACGGATTTTTGTGCAATTTCAACAAAAATCCGCTCATTACAATATGAAAAAAGATGAAAGGAAATAACCGAGCGCGATATTCCACAGCACGTAACAGATATTTCCCGCTGCGGAAACAGCCGTATAAACCGGTAGCTTCATTCCCAGCAGCCCTGCGGGTATGGAAACAAAAGAACGCAGTATGGGGATGAGCCTTGCGACAAAAAGACCCCATGATCCGTGCTTATCTATTATATCGGTCGTTTTTTTGTATAACGACGCCGTTTTTTTTCGTTTCAGGCAAAAACGCCTTATTCTATCGGAAAAGATATACGAAACGCCGTACAGCGCGAGCTCCGCGACAAGACCTGCGGCGGAAACTGAAAGCACCGTAAGCCAGAAATCCGCATAGCCCAGCTTTATAAGAACTCCGGCGGCGGGAAGAACGACGCCTCCGGGAATTATCGGAATATTGAGATATTCGGAAAATGCAAGCAATAAAACCGCCAGAAAACCGTAATTTTCAAAAAACCATAATACAGCCTCTATCGTCATCGGTTTTAATCCCGCAGTCTTTCTTCAAACAGGACCTGCGCCACCGTAATATCGCACGGCAGCGTGATTTTTATGTTTGACGGGTCGCAAAAGACCGCTTTAACTTTTACTCCGAGCTTTTCCGCCATTGACGAATCGTCCGTAAAATCCGCAAAGCTGCCTTGCAGAGCGTTTATCATATTTTCATATATCTTACGCGAAAATATCTGCGGTGTTGCGGCAAAAACGGTGTTTTCGCGCGGAAGAGTAGCGGCAACAAAGCCGTTTTCTGTCATTTTTACCGTGTTTGTCTGCCTCATTACGGCTATCGCCGCGCCGAATTCGTATGCCTGCTCTGCCGTTTTGTCGATATCCTCCGGTAAAATAAGCGGTCTTGCTCCGTCGTGAACGGCAATGAATGGCAGTGACGGATCTGCTGCGGCAAAGCCCTTCGCCGCGGATTCCTGCCTGTTCTGTCCGCCTTCAACTACCGCAGAGAGCTTTGAAAAACCGTATTTTTCTTTCAGTTCAAGAATACGACCGATCTTCTCTTTTCTTGTAACAACAACCGTGCGGACGGTCTGCTTCGATTTTTCAAACGCAGCGAGCGTATGCGCAATACACGGTATCCCGCATATGAGCGCTTCGGTTTTGTCTTCGCCGAATCTCTGCGCGGAGCCCGCGGCAACGATCACGGCGGCTATCCCTCCGTTTACGGACAATTCCTTCACTCTTTCTTTATTGTATATAAATCAGTATTAATATTATACGGGATTTTTTTTATTTGTCAATACTTAGTCCTTGATTTTTTTTAAAAAGTAGTGTATAATAAACAGAAGAGCGAAATACAGATAAAAATCGCATAAAAAATCATTGTTTATACGGATTGTCATGAGAGTATTGTTTATAGGCGACATCGTCGGAAAAGCAGGTTCGGAATACCTTAAATCACATTTGAAAACGCTCGTTTCGTCATATCCGAGCGATATCGTCGTCGCCAACGGCGAAAACATAAACCCGAAAAACGGTATAACGCAGGCGGAAGCGGAATCACTTCATTTTGCGGGCGTGGATGCGATAACTCTTGGCAATCACGCGTTCCGTCAGCAAAACGTATACGGCTTTCTTGACGACTGCCCGTATATAGTCCGTCCGGCAAATTACCCGTCGGTAAGCCCGGGGAAGGGCGTGGCTACGTTCGACACCCCGAAAGGCAGAATAGCCGTGGCGTCTCTTGCGGGTCAGGTCGGTCTCGACCCCTCGGACAATGCTTTTTACACTGCGGACAGGATCGTGAAGGAATATCCGGACCATTTTTTAATCATTGATTTTCACGCAGAAGCCACGAGCGAGAAAAAGGCGCTCGGCTTCTATCTTGACGGCAGAGCAGGCTGTGTTTTCGGAACGCACACGCACGTTCAGACGGCGGATGAACAGTTCCTGCCGAAGGGGACCGCATATATCACCGACGCGGGAATGACGGGCTCTTCAGAATCCGTTCTCGGCGCAAAAAAAGACCAGGCGATCTCCAGATTTCTCACCCGCGCATTCGTTCCGCTCGAACAGGAAGAAAAATCCCCTGAAATAAACGCGGTTTATGCCGATACAGAAAAAAAACAAATCGTAAGGATAAAAATGTGATGCTTAATAAAGAGGATCTGAAAAGGCAGCTTGCCGAAATGAACTTTTTTCCGTGGGACACCGTTTTCGTCACCGCGGATACGCTCAAAGGCGATATCGAGGGCGGCAGCGAAACCGCGCTCGACGCTCTCTGCGAATATTTTAACGACGGGCTCCTTGTTTTCCCGACTCATACGTGGAAAACGATAAACGCGGATCACTATCTGTACGATCCCGAAAAGGAAGATACCTGCAGCGGTCTTTTACCGTCTCTTTTTCTCAGACGGGAGGGCGTTTACCGCTCTCTGCACCCGACGTATTCCGTTGCAGCGGCAGGGAAAAAAGCTGCGGAATTCGTGAAAAATGACGACGATGCGCAAACGCCGTGTCCGAAAACGGGCTGTATCGGAAAACTCGTGACGGAGCACGCGAAAATGCTCTTTATCGGCTGCGGACTCAAGGGTTCCGCCTTCATTCACGGCACGGAGGAATGGGCTGAAATTCCTGACAGACTGTCTCCCGACTTTCTCCCCGTCAAGGTCGTATTGCCTGACGGCACGTGCGAAGACAGAAACATAAAACGACATTACAGCTCCGTCGGCGACGTTTCGGAAAATTACGGAAAGCTCGAAGAGCCACTCCTTTCGAAAGGAATAGCGAGAAAAGGCGTTTTCGGCGAAAGCGAATGCCTGATAATCGATGCCGAGCGCTGCGCCGCTTTCGTTTCAAAGCTTCTGCAGGCAGACCCCTCGCTTTTCTCTTCTGCGGGACCCGTTCCCGAAGAATATTATTCCGTAAAAAAGACGATAAAAATATCAACGTCGCTTCTTTCCTGCAACGCTGCAAGACTCGAGGACGAGGTAAGCTCGGTATCCCATTCGGATTATATGCATATCGACGTTATGGACGGTCATTTCGTTCCCAACATAACGTTCGGCATTCCGATAGCGTCTGCAGTTCACAGAATAACTGAAGTTCCGCTCGACGTCCATCTGATGGTTTCCGAACCGTCAAAATTCATCGAACCTTTTGCGAAGGCGGGCGCGGAGATGATAAGCGTTCATTACGAGGTCGATGAGGATATCTCAAAGCTCATCACGCTTATGGAGTCTTTTCACGTCAGACCTGCCATCGCGCTTAAACCGAAAACTCCCGTTGAGGTCGTATATCCGTATCTCAGCAGGCTTGCCGCGGTGCTCATAATGACTGTCGAGCCCGGATTCGGCGGACAGTCTCTTATTGAGGGCTGTCTTGAAAAAGCAAGAAAACTTCGCGCCGAGCTCAGAAGGCGCGCGCTTCGGGTCGATATCGAAGCAGACGGCGGCATAACGGCGTCCAATATAGGTCTCGTTTCATCGAGCGGCGTTACTCTCGCAGTTATGGGAACGTCGGTATTCCGTGAGAAAGACAGAAACGCTCTGATAGACAGGTGTAAAGGCTGATATGGGAATTTTTACCGGCAACTTCGACAGGATCGTTTCAGAAAGAACGCTCAATATCCGCAAGCTTCTTCTCGATCCCGACCGCACGGCAATAATAAACATAAACACGTCCGAGGGCTTTTTCCGCAAGGGCGGGCTCTGGTCTCCTCATTTTGCTTCCGCTATCCCGCAGCTTGTAAGGGTAAACGAATATCTCCTTCACAGCAGAAAGATATTCGCCGTTGACTACCATACAAAAAAAAGCGCGGAGCTTCGGATCTTTCCCGAGCATTGCGTGGCGGACGACGAGTGCCAGATACTTGCCGAGCTCGACAAATTCGCCTCAGGCGCCGAGGTTGTGGTAAAAAACTGCGCAAACGCAATGTTTTCCAACGATTTTCTGAGATGGTTCGCGGAAAACGTCGATACGCTCGATAACTATATCATCGCAGGCGCGCTCACGGATATAGACGTTATGCAGCTTGCGCTCTCTCTTCGCTCGTATTTCAACGAAAGAGATCTCAAACCGAGAATAATCGTCGTTATGAACGCCTGCCGCACTTTTTCCGCTGAGTCTCACAACGCAGACGATTTTCAGACGTTTTCTGCATACAATATGCTTCTCAACGGCATAACCTGCGTGAATATCTGAAAAAATATCACGCTTTTTGATAAAACTATTGACTTTTCACGAATAATGATATATAATATACATACGGTAAAATAACAATCCGAATAATTCACGAATAATGATCGGGAGGACTTTCATGGACGAAGGCAGAAAGAAAGCGCTTGACACGGCGCTTGCGCAGATAGAAAAGCAATACGGCAAGGGCTCGGTAATGCTTCTCGGGCAGAATGCGGCGATGAACGTCGATTCAATATCCACGGGCTCGTTTTCTCTTGATATGGCGCTTGGCATAGGCGGCGTTCCGAAGGGAAGGATCGTTGAGATCTTCGGTCCCGAAAGCTCCGGTAAAACGACCGTTGCTCTTCACATGGTAGCCGAGAGCCAGAAGGCGGGCGGCACGGCAGCGTTTATAGACGCAGAGCATGCTCTTGACCCCGAATATGCAAAAAATCTCGGAGTCGATATCGATTCGCTCCTCGTTTCTCAGCCCGATAACGGCGAACAGGCGCTTGAGATCACCGAAACTCTCGTTCGTTCGGGCGCGGTGGATATAATCATAATAGACTCCGTTGCGGCTCTTGTTCCGCGTCAGGAAATAGAGGGCGATATGGGCGACAGCCACGTCGGACTTCAGGCAAGACTTATGTCCCAGGCACTCAGAAAGCTTGCGGGCGCAATTGCAAAGTCGATGAGCGTTGTTGTTTTCATCAACCAGCTGCGCGAAAAAGTAGGCGTAGTATACGGCAACCCCGAAACCACCACGGGCGGCAGAGCGCTCAAATTCTATTCATCGGTCCGTCTTGATGTCAGAAGGATAGAAAACCTCAAATCGGGCGGAGACGTTATCGGTTCAAGAACGCGCGTAAAGGTCGTAAAAAACAAGGTCGCGCCTCCGTTCAAGGAAGCGGAATTCGATATCCTTTACGGCAAAGGCATTTCAAGGGACGGCGAGATCCTCGATATCGCCGTAAAACTCGATATAATCCAGAAGTCCGGCGCATGGTTCTCTTATGATGGAACAAGGCTCGGACAGGGCAGAGACAACTGCCGCGAGCTTATAAAAAACAATGCGGAGCTTCGGGCAGAGCTTGAAGCAAAGATCACCGCAACGCTCAAAAACACGGGAGAAGATCTTTCCGAGGTCGTAAAAACCAAACCCGCAGCCGCGGCTAAGCCGTCCATAGACGTTACCGCGGAAGATTTTGAATAATAAAAATGGCAGAGATAACAGCCGTATCTTTGCAGCAGAAGGGAAAACTGCTTTCCGTTTTTGTTAACGGAGAGTTTTCCTTTTCAGCAGATGCGGCATTTATAGCCGACAATGACGTTTTTGTCGGCAGAAAACTTGAAAACAAAGAGCTCGAAAGTCTTAAAAAGGCGGCTGAGGTGAGAAAGGCTGTAAGACACTCGCTTTATCTTCTCGAACACCGCGATTTTTCAAAAAAAGAGCTTGCAAAACGTCTTGAAACAAAGGGCTACGATGCCGCCGATGCCGCAAGCGCCGCGGAATATATCGAAAACCGCGGATATATAGACGATAAACGCTATGCCGAAAGACTTATTGAGAGAAAAAAAGGCAGAGCAGGCAAAAAACAGCTTTTTTACGAGCTTAAACGTGCAGGTATCTCGGATGATGATGCGCAGAACGCATTCTTGGAAACATACAGCGAGGACGACGGGATAAACGCCGTGCTTCGTGAGATGAAAAGGATACTCAAAGGCGCTTTTCCCGAAGACAGAGCGGCTCAGAAGAAGCTCTTCAACCGTTTTATCTCCAGGGGCTTTGACTACGAAACCGTCAGGGCGGCATATGAAAAATACTGTGAAAACGAGGAATGACTCCGTGACAGAAAAACCGAAAGTCGGTCTTATTGCGCTTGGGTGCGAAAAAAACAGAATAGACGCAGAGATCATGCTCGCCGCGCTTGAAAACGACGGATGCGAGATATGCCCCGACGAAAACGAGTGCGACGTGATAATAGTTCATACCTGCGCATTTATCGATAAAGCGAAAGAGGAAAGCATAGAAAACATCCTTTCTGCCGCAGAACAGAAAAAAACGGGTAAATGCAAAAAGCTTATCGTTACGGGCTGTCTTGCGGAACGGTACAGATCCGAAATATTCGAATCGATCCCGGAAGTTGACGCTGTTCTCGGTTCAAAGAGCTTTGACAAGATTACCGAGGCTGTAAAGTCCGTAAAAGGAAAAAAATACGAGCATTACCGCTCGCTTGATAAAACTCCTCCGTCAGGGCAGAGAGTGCTCTCATCTCCCGACTATTCGGTATACCTTAAGATCGCAGAGGGCTGCTCAAACCACTGCTCATACTGCGTTATCCCGATGCTTCGGGGAGAATTCATGCCCAGAAAATTTGCGGACGTCGTTTCCGAAGCGGAAGCTCTTGCGGCAAACGGGGCGGTCGAGATCAATCTTATCGCGCAGGACACTACGGCGTATCCCGATCTTTGCAGACTTGTCAGACGTATAGCGCAGATAGAAACGGTAAAGTGGATACGAATTCTTTATTTCCGTCCCGAAGAGATAACAGATGAAATGATAGAGCTTTTCGCAACAGAGAAAAAGCTCGTTAAATATATGGATATTCCGCTGCAGCACGCATCGGAGCACGTTCTGAAACTAATGAACAGACCAATGAGCGACGGCGAACTCAAAGCGCTTGTTGCAAATCTTCGGGCAAAGATCCCGGGCGTTTCGCTCAGAACAACGTTTATCACGGGCTTTCCCCATGAAACGGAGGAGGATTTTGAGATCCTCTGCAACTTCGTTAAGGAGGCGCGCTTCAACAATCTCGGCGTCTTCACCTATTCGCGCGAGGAAGGCACGAAGGCTGGCCGGATGCACGGGCAGATCGACGAGGAGACGAAGCAGCGAAGGGCTGATATCGTGATGGATATTCAGAATACGCTCCTTGAAAGCATAAACGGCGACTTTACGGGAAAGACGTTCGAAGTTCTCTGCGAGGGATATGACGAAGAAAAAGAGCTTTATACCGGCAGAGCGTATTTTCAGGCTCCCGATATAGACGGAAGAGTCTATTTTTCGAGCGACGATCCTGCTGCGGAGGGCAAATTTTACAACGTCAGACTCGACGTTTACGATTCATACGATTTTTACGGAAAGGCGGTAATATGAAATGATCAAAAAGGTGCCTAATATCATTTGCTGGATAAGGATGCTTCTTGTACCCGTCATTCTTGTTTTCATTCTTGAAAATCCCCTGTCTGCTTCTTTATCCGTAAAAACAAGATTTCTCATAGGCGGTATCGCCTTCGGCGTGGCTATAATTTCCGACCTTATAGACGGTAAGATAGCAAGAAAATACGACGCCGTTACTAATTTCGGCAAATTTCTTGACCCGATAGCAGATAAATTCCTCGTTCTCAGCGTGCTTATCGCTTTTGTTCAGCTGAATATCCTTTCCGCTGTTCCGGTCCTTATAATCCTGTGCAGAGAGCTTACCGTTACCGGACTGCGGCTTGGCGCGGCGGGCAAAGGCGTCGTGGTTGCTGCGAACTACTGGGGCAAGATCAAAACGACTGTTCAGGGCATCTCGATAGGCGTAATGTTCGTTTTTGTCGCGCTTTTCCCTGAAAACCTGTTTTCCGTCACTTCGGAAATCTGCGGCGAGCCTGTCTGCCATCTTCTTATTCCGCAGATACTTCTGTGGCTGACTGCGGTATACAGCGCAATATCGGCAATACCGTATTACAATGCGATGAAACAGTATATAAAAGACTGATCACGGGAGAGTAAAATATGCAGCTTTTCAACTCAATGACGGGCAAAAAGGAACCCGTTCCTTCAAAAGACAATATCGTCCGCATCTATGCGTGCGGCCCTACGGTTTATAATTATTTTCACATCGGCAACGGCAGAGCATTTACCGTATATGACGTTCTGCGCCGTTATCTTACCTATAAAGGCTACGACGTCCGCTTCGTTCAGAATTTTACGGATATCGATGATAAGATAATCAATAAAGCCAACGCAGAGGGCGTTGACTACACGGATGTTTCCGAAAAATTCATCAAAGAATATTTTACCGATGCGGACGGGCTGAACATAATGCGCGCCACGGTCCATCCCAGAGCAACGGAAAACATAGAGCAGATAATAGACATCGTTAAAGCGCTTATCGAAAAAGGACACGCATACGTCCTTGACGGAGACGTTTATTTCCGCGTCCGCAGCTTTGATAGATATGGCAGACTGCTCGGTCAGTCTCTTGAAGACCTTTCTTCGGGAGCAAGAATAAGCGTTGACGACCGCAAGGAAGACGCTCTTGACTTTGCGCTCTGGAAAGGCGCAAAAGAGGGCGAGCCCTCATGGCCGTCTCCTTGGGGCAACGGCAGACCTGGCTGGCATATAGAGTGCAGCGCAATGGCCAAAAGATATCTCGGCGATACGATAGATATCCACTGCGGCGGCAGTGACCTCAAATTCCCCCATCACGAAAACGAGATCGCGCAATCCGAATGCGCAAACGGCTGCGATTTTTCGCGGATGTGGTTCCACGTGGGCTTTGTGAACGTAAACAATGAAAAAATGAGCAAATCAAAAAACAATTTCTTTACCGTTCGAGACCTCGCTTCCGTTTACGGCTACGAACCGCTTCGCTATTTCGTCATTTCCGCCCATTACAGAACGCCGATAAACTACGAACCGGAACTCATAGTTGCCGCAAAAGCATCTCTTGAAAGACTTTACAACTGTGTAAACAATCTTGATTTCCTCGCTTCTTCCGCAGTCGATACGCCGCTTTCGGAAGGCGAAAAAGAAAAGCTTGACAGCTTTGACGTTTTCAGAGTCCGTTTTGAAGAGAATATGGACGATGACCTGAACACCGCAAATGCGCTTTCCGTCCTTTTTGAATTCGCAAAAGAAATAAACATAACGGTAACAGACGGCAAATATTCAAAAGAGTTTTATACTCAGCTCAAAAACCGTTTCATGGCTCTCGCTTCCGCGCTCGGTATTTTATATGAAAACAACCGTTCGTCGCTTGAAGAGGAGATCGAAAATCTCATAAAAGAGCGCCAGCAGGCAAGAAAAGACCGTAATTTCGCCCGCGCGGACGAGATACGCGACAGTCTGAAAGCAAGAGGCATTATTCTGGAAGACACAAAAGACGGCGTAAAATGGAAAAAGATCTGAACAGTGATATAACATATCTCAAGGGTGTCGGTTCAAAAAGAGCCGAGACCCTTCGCCGCCTCGGCATATTTACCGTTGCGGATATGCTCTCCTATTATCCGAGAACATATGTTGATATGAGCAGCACGGTTTTAATAAGCGAAATAGAAGACGGACAGCCCGCAGCAGTCCGCGCAACGCTGACTACCGATGTTTCGGCAAGGCGGGCGGGAAGCGGCGGAAAGCTTTCCGTCTATTCTTTTATGGCAAGCGACGGAAAAGACACCATGAAGATAACGCTTTTCAACCGAAAGTATGACGCCGAAAAACTCGAACGCGGAAAGGAATACGTTTTTTACGGAAAAGGAGAGGCGATAGGCTTTTTCAAAACGATAAAAAATCCCGTTATAGAGCCGTCTGACAGCGCGGCGATCTTTCCGGTCTATCCGCTCACAGCCAATATATCCCAAAAAATACTCCGTTCATGCGTCCGTTCCGCTCTTGACAGCTGTCTTGACGGAATAAAGGAGACGTTGCCCGAATATATCCTTGAAAAATATTCACTGCCAACGCTGAAAGAGGCGTATAAAAACATTCATTTCCCCTCGGATATTTCCATGGCGGAAAATGCCCGCAGAAGGTTTGTTGAGGAAGAGCTTATAACGTTTATTCTCGGGCTCAGCGTTTTGAAAAGAAAAAACAGAAAACGCGTATCTATACCGCTTGACTCAGACGTTGATATGTCCGTATTCGGCGCAGCGCTTCCGTATGAGCTCACAAACGCGCAAAAAAGAGTTATAGACGAATGTATCCGCGATATGAAACGTCCTTTTGCAATGACAAGGCTTGTTCAGGGCGACGTAGGAAGCGGTAAGACCGCCGTTGCGGCGGCGCTCATTTACTATGCAAAAATGTGCGGCAGACAGTCTGCGCTTATGGCGCCAACCGAAGTGCTTGCGGTGCAGCACTATCACGGGCTTTCTCCTCTTTTTGAGAAACTCGGCATAAAAGTGGCTCTTCTGACAGGTTCAGCCTCCGCGTCCGAAAAAAAACGTATAAAAGAAAGCGTGGAAAGCGGAGACACCGACGTATTGATAGGCACTCACGCAATAATTCAGAAGGACGTGTTTTTTGATAAGCTCTCGCTCGTGATAGTTGATGAGCAGCACCGTTTCGGCGTAAATCAGCGAAATCTGCTCACCCAGAAGGGCGAAAATCCGCATACGCTCATAATGTCGGCAACGCCTATACCGAGAACGATGGCGCTTATTCTTTACGGAGATCTTGACGTTTCAGTCATAGACGAGCTTCCCGCCGGACGCCAGAAGGTTTCGTCGTTCGTCGTAAATACCCAATCGCATGAAAAAATGTATTCATTTCTTCGCGAAGAGGTGCTGAAGGGACGTCAGGCGTATGTCGTCTGCCCTCTAATAGAGGAAAACGACGAGAGCGAGACGGCTTCGGTTGTTGAGTTTTCGCAGCAGCTTGCGGAAAAATACCTGCGTTATATAAATATCGCATATCTTCACGGCAAAATGCCTGCGAAAGAGAAGGACGACGTACTCAAACGGTTTGCTTCGGGAGAAATAAGCGTGCTTGTGTCAACGACAGTTATCGAAGTAGGCATAAACGTTCCCAATGCGACCGTAATGATCATAGAAAACGCCGAAAAATTCGGTCTTTCACAGCTTCATCAGCTTCGCGGACGCGTCGGCAGAGGCTCTAAAAAAAGCTGGTGCTTTCTCGTTACGGATATGCAGGGTCAAACGCTTGAAAGACTTGAAAACTTCTGCAAAACAAACGACGGTTTCGAAATAAGCAGACAGGATCTTGAGCTGAGAGGCCCCGGCGACCTTTTCGGCGCGCGACAGCACGGACTTACCGGTCTTAAACTCGCGTCTCTTGCCGATATGCGCTCGCTGACGGACGCGCAGAATATCGCGGCGGAAATAACTTCTCAAAAAGACTGGTATACTCTGCCCGAATATTCCGGTATCGCGGAAGCGGTCGTGCGACTTTTCGGAAGGACTACAGTCATATGACAAATGCAGGTTGTATGGCGTCGCATCGCATAATATGTCGGCAGCGAAATGAAAAACAAGACGACACCACAACATCCTGAGAGTCAAGCTCAATAGATCGCAAACAGTGATGAGGATCAACATCCTGATGAGTATGAGAAACGTAATGGCGACCTGTCAGAAACTGCGAGAAATGAAGTTTCTGGCTCGAAGGTGGGACAGAATACCGTGTAATGTGCGATAATGCAGAGCTGCCCGGAAGGCTTCAATCTTGAACTTTTAATGAACAATACGTATTTTTGGTTGACATACAAATTCTTTTGTGGTATATTAAATAGCCGCATAAAAAAGGCCCCTTAAAACGGTTTACCGTTGCCTTGATAGCGAGACTTATTTAATGAGGTATAAAAATGTACGCAGTATTCACAACCGGCGGCAAGCAGTATAAAGCGTCCGAAGGCGACGTTCTTTTTATCGAAAAGCTTGACGTTGAAGCAGGTTCTGCCGTAACTTTCGATGAGGTTCTTCTTATCGGAGACGACGGAAACGTTACCGTAGGCGATCCTTTCGTAAAAGGCGCAAAAGTTGAAGCAAAAGCAGAAAAGAACGGAAAAGGAAAGAAGATAAGAATCTTCAAGTACAAATCCAAAAAGGGTTACCGCAAAAGAGGCGGACACAGACAGCCCTACACAAAGATCACGGTAACAGCCGTTGTTAAATAATTGAGGAAGAGGTGTAATACATGGCTCATAAAAAAGGCGTTGGCTCAACCAAAAACGGCCGCGATTCGAAATCCAAACGTCTCGGCGTTAAAAAGGGTGACGGTCAGTACGTTCTCGCGGGAAATATTCTCGTAAGACAGAGAGGCACCAAGATCCATCCGGGAACAAACGTAGGTATCGGTTCCGATGATACCCTGTTCGCTCTCATCGACGGTAAAGTCAGCTTTACTCGCTACGGAACCAACAAAGAAAAGAGAAAAGTTTCGGTTCAGTCAATTGAAGAATAACCGGTAAACAGACTGCGGAGATGATTTTACAAGCGAAAATCATCTCCCGTTTTTTTAATCACAATAAAGGAACAGATATGTTTATAGACAGTGCAAAAATATATGTCCGTGCGGGAGACGGCGGCAACGGTGCGGTATCCTTCCGCAGAGAAAAATACGTTGCTGCGGGCGGTCCCGACGGAGGAGACGGAGGCAAGGGCGGAGATATCGTCCTTCAGACGGACAACAACCTCAATACTCTTTCGGACCTTCGCTTCCGCAGAAAATTCATCGCTCCAAACGGTGAAAACGGAAAAGCGTCAAAAATGTACGGCAAAAGCGCGCCGGACCTCATTATCAAAGTTCCGAAAGGCACTCTCGTAAAAGATCCTGAAAGCGGACTTGTGATAAAAGACATGTCCGACGACGAGCCGTATATTCTCTGCAAAGGCGGAAAAGGCGGCTGGGGCAACAGACATTTCGCAACGCCTACAAGACAGTGTCCGCGCTTTGCGAGAGCGGGAATACCGGGAGAAGAAAAGGAAGTTCTTCTTGAGCTGAAGCTTATTGCGGACGTAGGTCTTATAGGCTTTCCGAACGTAGGCAAATCAACGCTTCTTTCCGTTGTTTCAGCGGCGCGTCCCAAAATCGCGGATTATCATTTCACAACGCTCGTTCCCAATCTCGGCGTTGTCGGTCACGACGGAGAAGACAGCTTTGTTATGGCAGATATCCCCGGTCTTATAGAGGGAGCGGCAAAAGGCGCAGGGCTCGGCCACGAATTTCTGCGTCATATAGAAAGATGCCGTATCCTTGTGCATGTTGTCGATATTTCAGGCTGCGAAGGAAGAGATCCGATAGAGGATTTTGAAAAGATAAACTCCGAACTTGCGGAGTTTTCCGAACAGCTCGCCTCACGCCCGATGATAGTTGCGGCAAACAAGATAGATTCTGTATCGGATGAAGAGTCTGCCGAAAAATTCAGAAAATATATCGCCGAAAAAGGACTTGAGCTTTATGAAATGTCCGCAGCGATAGGCGAAGGAACAAAAGAGCTTGTAAACGCCCTTTCCGCAAAGCTAAAAACGCTCCCGCCCGTAACGGTTTACGAACCTGAGTATGTTGCGCAGCCGAAAGTGCCCGAAACGGCAGAAGACATAAAGATCGAGCGCGAGGGCGACGTATGGTTCGTTGAGGGCGAGTGGCTTTTGCGCATCATGCGTTCCGTTAATTTTTCGGACGAGGAATCTCTGCAGTATTTTCAGCGCGTTTTGCGCATTTCAGGCGTTATAGACAAGCTTCTTGCCGCCGGCGTAAAAGACGGCGACACGGTTTGCGTATACGATTTTGAGTTTGATTTTCTTTTATGATCTGAACAGTTATGAAAAAATTCGTAATAATTCTTTTTGCGGCGCTTTTTCTCCTTTCATCCTGCGCTCCGTACCGTCCGTCTGAAGTTCCCGCGCCAAAACCGGAGACCAAAACCGAAGAGAAAAGAGCCTTTGCAAACGGCGAATGGTCAGCCGTAAAAAGCCTTTATAAAGAAACGGAATACAATGCCGTAAATTTCTTTGTTTCGCTTTCGGGCGCTGTAGCAGACGGTGTTTTTGACGATTCTTCGGCTATTCAGGCAGCGCTTGACAAGGCTGCGGCGGCAGGCGGAGGAAAGGTGTATATCGCCAAGGGCAAATACCGTGTTTCACGCCCCATAAATATACCCGACAACGTTTCTCTGATAGGTGATTTTGTTTCTCCCACATCAAAAAAGGGAGTATCCGAGGGCACGGTAATAATAGTTGAAGGGTCTGATATGCTTCACGATGCTTCGCTCTTTATTCTTCACGATAATTCCGTTCTTTCCGACCTTACGGTGTGGTATGAGGGACAGACGTTTGAAGATCTGAGCAAATATGCATACACAGTCCGCCATGCGACGGGAAAAAAAGCGACTGTAAAAAATATCGCCGTTCTCAACGCATATAATGGCATTACTGCAGATTCTGCCGACTGCGAATACTTCACGGTCGAAAACATATATATTACCGCGATCAACAATGCTTTGCGCGTTTTAAGCTGTAGTGAAAAACTTACCGTAAGCGGTCTTTCCGTTTCTCCCGTATACTGGATAAACGACGAAATGACCGTAAAACCGGATAATTTCGATATAGAAGCGCTGAATAACGAGATTTATTCAAAGCTTTCTGCCGTAACGCTTTCATGTCCGTGCGATATGAGTCTTACCGATATCACCGTAGATACGGCAAAAGTCGGGCTGAGCATAGATATCCCCGAAGAAAGCGATAAGGCGCCTCTTATTTCATTTCTGAATATCTCAAATACCTTTACCCCCGTGTCGATAGGCCGTCTGCCCGATTGCGGCGCAGCGTTTGCGCTCTGCACATTCGGCACTTCCAATCTTCTCAATTCCACGGCTGTAAAGATCGGCACTGCATTTGATTCCGCCGTTGTGTTCAATTCCTGCACTTTTCCGGGACAGCCCACATATTCGGTTAAAAGCGAGGGCAGCGGAAGACTTTCGTTTGTGAACTGTAAATTTGTAGGATGGCGTGACGCGGCGCTGAGTGTTTCGGATATTATTTTCACTTCCGCAAATTCTTCTTTCAATGCGGGCAAAGACCCTGTTTTGCTCTCCGATAAATCAGTGGGGATCCTTGCTTCGTGCTATCTTTCGGCAGCATCCTTATCTGCCGATCCGGAGCTTTTCGTTATTTCCACCGAAAACGAATACGATTTTGATGTTATCGAAAAAAAATATGTCGGGTCTTCAGCTTCTGTTCCCGAAATAAAGGACAGGGTTTTTTACGCCAAAGATTACGGACTTTCAGAGGCGAATATCGATAATTACAACGCCATACAATCTGCCATAAACTACGCTTATGTGAACGGCGGAGGCACTGTATTCGTTCCCGCAGGTCAGTACCGGCTGAGCAATGAGGTGCGCGTAAAAGAAGGCGTGCGAATTATGGGTGTCGGTTCCGGAACGGATCCGATAACGTCAACGATCTTTATTACCGAAAAAAACGCCGGAGACAATTCAGCGTATTTCACTCTTGAAGATTCAACGGAAATATGCGGCGTAACTTTTTATTACTATCGTATGCCTGATCTTACGGCTGAAGAGGCTCCGTCGGGCGTCGCCGTTTTTGCGGAAAACAGAAAAGACGTTTATCTTCACGATATCTGCCTTGTCAGACCCGCATACGGCATTTCGCTTACGTCGTGCAGTTCTGCAACGATGAAAAACATATACGGCACAACGCTTGTAAACGGTATAAAACTTGATGAATGCGCCGATGTTTATGCCGAAAACATATCTTTTTCAAAAGAGTTTGCCACATCCGACGAAATCGTTTCGTATCTGCAGTCGCACTATTCAGGCGCATATGTTTCGGGCGGCGAAAGCATAGTTTTCCGTAACATATCAACCGAAAATGCAGATTACGTTATCAATATCGAAGCTCCGGAAGTGCTTATCGTTCCCGTAGACCCCGTTTTTTGTGCTCTGAATGTTTTTTCACGTGATGTTTACGCCACGGTCGCAGTGGGCAGGTATCCGTATGCATCAGTTATCAATGCGGTTTCAAGACCGAAGGTCTTTTCAACAAATGCGTATCATATAACAACTTTTTACGGCAACAGAGGCAAGGTGAACGTATATAACCTGCTCGGAGCGGGAGATGTTACAGGCGGAGTGTTTTTGAGGAGCGGAGACGTTTCCGTTCAGTCCTCGGTATTCTGCAGCCTGGGTAAAAGCGCTGTTTATACAGACGGAGCATATGTTTCGGTCATAGGTTCGCTGCTTCTTGACAACAACTGCACGTATCATGTTGAGGCAAGTGCCGGCGGCGCATTTCTGCTTGGCAACATCACAAACAATCTGACGACTGCTTTTGACGGAACCAACATAAAATATATCCGCAAATATGTTGACGGAGATGCAAGCTACGCAGACGACGGAAATATGCGCGGCATTCTTCCGGTGACGGAATAAATGCGGGTTTTGGACGGTTTGTTCAAAAAAAATTTAACGAAAACCGTTTTTTTATATAATTTTACTATTGCATTTTATTGCAAATTGTTATATAATTATCAGGTAGACTGTTTGATTGGCAGTTTGTTAATATGAAAATTATAAGCTCGGGTAAACTCGGGCGAAAGGAGATATAGATAACATGCAATATACCGCATCTCAGATCAGAAATATTTGTCTTATGGGTCACGGTGGAGACGGAAAGACTTCTCTTGCTGAAGCCCTGCTTTTCTACACCAAAGGAACTGACCGTCTCGGAAAGACTGCTGACGGAAACACGGTTTGCGACTTTGACCCGGAAGAAATAAAGAGAAAGATATCTATTTCTACCGCGCTTGCACCCGTTGAATGGAAAAATACAAAAATCAATATTCTTGATACTCCCGGTTATTTCGACTTTGAAGGCGAAGTCCGTCAGGCTCTCAGCGCGGTTGAAACAGCTCTTATCGTTGTTTCCGCAAAAGACGGCGTAAACGTCGGAACCGAAAAAGCATTTAAGCTTGCAAAGGCAAAAGGCGTTCCCGTAATGTTTTTCATAACGAAGGCCGATGAAGAAAACGCAGACTTTGAAAGAGTATTCGAAGATCTTCAGGATAAATTCGGCGCAGGTATGTGCGCTGTAAACATTCCCCTTGTCAGCAACGGTAAGGCGGCAGGTTATTACAATCTCATAGATGAAGTATGCCGTAAATCCGAGGGCGGCAAGCTTGTTGATGTTCCCGTTCCCGGAGATGCAGCAGGCGAAATTACTAAACTTAAAGACGTTCTTAACGAAGCGATAGCCGCTACTGATGAAGAGCTTATGGAAAAATTCTTCGATGGCGGAGAGTTTACAAAAGACGAGATCAGAAAAGGCGTGGAGATCGGTCTTAAATCCGAAACACTCGTTCCGGTTCTCTGCGGTTCTTCCATGACATTCGAAGGAATCCCGTCTCTCCTTGATTTCATCGCGCATTACGTTCCTGCTCCGAAAGACGACTCTGCATCCGATCCCGCACTTTTCGTATTCAAAACGATCGCCGACCCGTTCGTCGGAAAAATGTCGTTCTTTAAAGTGCTTTCCGGCAATATCAACGCAGGCATCACTCTTACGAACCCTCGCAGCGGATCAAACGAAAAACTCGGACGTATCTTTACGATCAAAGGCAAAAATCAGACAGAAGTTGACGGTCTTTGCTGCGGCGATATAGGCGTTGTAAACAAACTCGTAGCTACCGGAACAGGTGATGTTCTCTGCACAGCCGGCGCAAATGTTGAAGTTAAACCCATAGAATATCCGAAGCCCTGCTTCTCAAGAGCGATCCTTCCCAAGGCAAAAGGCGACGAAGAAAAGATATCTCTCGGTCTTCAGAGACTTGCAGAAGAAGATCCCACCTTCTCGTATGTCAACAACGCCGAGACCCACGAACAGGTCATCAGCGGTATGGGAGATACGCACCTTGACGTTATAGTAAGCAAACTCAAATCAAAATTCAATGTAGCTGTTGATCTTAAAGAACCCAGAGTTCCTTACAGAGAAGCGATCAGCCAGAAAGTAAGAGTTCAGGGTAAACATAAGAAACAGTCCGGCGGTCACGGTCAGTATGGTGATGTATGGATCGAATTTGAACCGTATAACGGCGACGAACTTCTTTTTGAAGAAAACGTATTCGGCGGCGCAGTTCCGAGAAACTTCTTCCCGGCTGTTGAAAAAGGACTTCGCGAATGCGCTCAGAAGGGCGTGCTTGCAGGCTACCCCGTTGTAGGTCTTAAAGCTACTCTCGTTGACGGCTCATACCATCCCGTTGACTCCTCGGAAATGTCATTCAAGATGGCTGCTTCGATCGCATATAAAGAAGGACTCAAGCAGGCAAAACCGAAGATCCTTGAACCGATAGGAAAACTCAAAGTTCTTATTCCCGACAGCCTCATGGGCGATATTATGGGCGACGTAAGCAAGCGCAGAGGTTCGATCATCGGTATGGCTCCCGCTGAGGAAAGAGGTATGCAGGAAGTTCAGGCAACTGTTCCGATGTCCGAAATGGCATCTTATGCTACAGACCTCCGCTCAATGACACGCGGTCGCGGCTCTTTCGATCTTGAATTTGATTCTTATCAGGTCGCACCTGACAATGTTGCTCAGCAGATAATCGAAGAAGCAAAGAAAGACGAAGAAGAAGAATAAAAATAACGCAGACCGGCGTAAAGCCGGTCTGTTTTTCAGAAAAGGTGAGATTATGGATCTGTATCAGGCAGCGCAGGAAAGAATAATAATTACGGCGCACCGCGGCGTGAGCGGCGGAAACATACCGTGCAACACAATAGCGGCATATGACGCCGCCGTAGCACAGGGCGCGGATATGATAGAAATTGATGCAAGCTTAAGTGCGGACGGCACGCTTTTCAGCTTTCATCCCGGCATGGAAGGCGCGCATCTCGGCAAAAGCTGCCGTATTCCCGAAATGCACGACGATGAAATACGTCAACTGCGTTATGTAAATTACGACCGTGCGTCCACAGAATGCGGACTTTGCACTCTTGACGAGATTTTTGAACGCTATAAAAACAAATGTTTTATCAATGTTGATAAATTCTGGGATCATCCTCAGATAATATCCGAGCTTATAAGAAAACACAATATGAAGGATCAGATAGTTGTCAAAACAGGTCCTTCAAAAGAAATGCTTGATATCATTGAGCAATATGCGCCCGATATAGCATATCTTGCGCTTATTTCCAAGAATGACGGCACACATGAAGAGCTGAAAAAAAGAAAGATCAACTATATAGGAGCTGAAGTTCTGTTTTCTTCCGAAGAAAGCGAGCTTTGCAGCGAAGAATTTATAGAAAAAATGCACGCTGACGGCAAGCTTGTGTGGGTAAACTCAATAATATACGATTATCATGCGCAGCTTTCAGCAAGGCATTCCGACGATACAGCGATCGCATGTGACCCCGAATACGGCTGGGGCTGGCTTGCAGACAGAAAATTTGATATTATTCAAACCGACTGGACTCTTGCACTTCGCCTCTTCCTCGAAAAAACAGGCAGAAGATACAAAAAATAGTATTTAACAATAAATATCCACCCTTTATGCGGGTGGATATTATTTTATACCGAAAACCGTGCGACAGTTTCGCGGTTCAAATGTGGTCAACCGGTGTAAGTAAAAGAAATAAAGAAAGGCAGACTGAAAAAACATATAAAAATGCTTTTCAGATCCTTTGGGTTCTTACGCTTTTATGCTATGCGCGGTCAGTTTTTTCCGGACGGTAAGAACGGTCTGAGCGCATTCGCCATTGTATTTCTCGGCATTGTCTGCAGCCATATTCTGCCCGGTCCGGTAAGAACGGTATTGAACAGACCTTCTCCGCCAAAGAGAGCGTTTCCTATACCTTTTACCGCCTGGATATCAATCTGGACCGTTTCCTGCATTGCTGCGAGATTACCTGTATCCACAATTATTCTCTGACCGGGGGCGAGATCGTATTCCTGTACACTGCCGTCTATTTCAAGAAATACCATTCCGTTGCCCGTGAATTTCTGAAGTATGAAACCTTCACCGCCGAAAAAACCTGCTCCTGTTTTCTTCTGGAAGTGAACAGACATTTCAACGCCTTCTTCGCTTGCAAGAAACGCGGACTTCTGCGCTATAATAGTGTTTCCGGGACTTATCATTACCGGAAGTATCTCTCCCGGAAAACTTGACGCTGCCGCAAACAGTCCGGACCCTCCCGTACAGGTGTAGATATTCTGAAACATCGACTCTCCGGAGAACATTCTTCCGAAAGCCTTTCCGATACTGCCGCCGGCATTGGTGGACATTTCCATATTGGGAGACATCCAGCTCATCGCGCCCTTGTCGGTCTTGATCTTTTCTCCTGCATCCAGTGTCATTATTAACACAGGAAGCGGCGTGCCCTTAATTTCGTACTTCATAGCTTTTTCTCCTTTTGTATATTAATATTATTGGGAATACTGTCAAATAACTCCGGTATGCTGTCAACGCAAACGGTCTTTTTTGAAAAACTGATTTAAGGCGTGCTTTCAAGACATATCAATCGTTTCTGAATAGTCAAAAGGGGATATTTATTATTTCAAAGGCATCATATCTGCCGGCATATAGGGAAGCGTGAATCCGATAAGATTTGCGCCTTCACATGCGGAAGAGCGTTTGAACTGATTTTTATAATATCTTGAATAGAAAGTATCGAGCGCTGCGTTTATTGTATCATCGTCATATTCGTCAAACGTTGCAAGCATGTATTTCAGTATTTCTGAACGCGGGAATTTGTGCTTTGCAAAGTAGTAAATGATAAAATCATGCAGAATATACGGTCCGAGAATATCTTCAGTTTTCTGTCCGTCTTTAAGTTCGGGAGAAACAGGTGTATCAACAATATCAAGAAGCGTTTTTTCAAGCTCTCCGCCGCGTTTTTTTGCAATATGTGTTACAAGCTCGCGCATAACGGTTTTCGGCACCGTTGCGTTAACGTTGTAATGGCATAATGTGTCTCCGGCATATGTAGCAAAACCGAGAGCTGCTTCAGAAAGGTCGCCTGTGCCGAGGGCAAGCGCGTTTTGCTGGTTCGCTACGTCAAAAAGTATCTGCGCGCGCTCTCTTGCCTGTGCGTTTTCGTATGTTACGTCGTCAGTTACCGTGTCATGACCGATATCCTTCAGATGCTGAAGGACAGCTTCTTTTATGCTTATCTCGCGCGAAGTTACGCCGAGGAGATCCATCAGTTTTTTTGCGTTGCCGTTCGTTCTTTCGGAAGTGGAAAAACACGGCAGTGTAAGGCCCGTTATATCGGATGCGGGACGACCGAGCATTTTGAATGTGTTTTCGGCAACAAGCAATGCAGTGGTCGAGTCAAGTCCGCCCGAAACATTTACAACGACCTTTTTTATGCCTGTATTAACAAGGCGCATGTAAAGAGCCTGTGTCTGAAGAGAAAAAAGCTCTTCAAGATAGCGTTTTTTGTCGTTTTTGCCGTAATAAGGAATTTTGTAGTCGGCAACCTTCTGTCTTGTATATATAAGTCCGGTATCTTTTGTGTGGTCTGCGGTAGCGACTATAGTTTCGGGTCTATCCTGAGACATAAACGAAACGGTTATGCCCTTATTGAAAACGCCGCAGAAGCCTTTGTAGACATTATCCGCGGAGCTTTCGCCGAATCCGCCGTTGGCAACGGCAACAACGCAGTTTTTTGCTCCGGAAGCACGGTTGCAGTATTCGATAATATCGTTCTGAATGCAGGGATATCCCGGCATAATGGTGGGAAGAAGCAGCACGTCGAAAGTTTCGTTTCCGTTTTCCGATACGGCAACAGTTTTTCCTTCAAGCTCAAAATGACTCTTTTTTGCAAGTATACCGTCTTTTATTATTACATTTTCATGATACGGAACGGATGTAACGATTATTTTGCCCGTTTTCTCGCTGTATTGGCACAGAGAGTCAATAGCAGCCTCTGTCTGTTCCTTGAATTCGGGGAAATCATAAAGCTCTCCCGCAGAAGAGCCTGTGAGAGAATATGCGGGAAAAAGATAAATATCCCCTTCGTTGCTCTCCATAATATCAGTCATTTTTTTTGCGTTTTCATTCGGATAGCCGAGAGAAACAACAAAAACGGCTGTAACGATCTTCATAACTTTATCCTTTCATGAGGGATGATCAGAGATATATGTGTATTATATATCTTTTGCTCAACTTTGTCAAGTCTTAAGGCAAAAAAATAAAAGGCAGGAGAAAATCCCCTGCCTTTTTATGTGATTTCCGATTATTCGGAGATCTTTGCAACGATACCGGAACCGACAGTCTTGCCGCCTTCGCGGATAGCGAAACGAAGACCGGGTTCGATAGCGATGGGAGTGATGAGGGCAACGTTGATAGTAACGTTTTCGCCCGGCATGCACATATCAACGCCTTCGTTAAGGGTGATAACACCGGTAACGTCGGTTGTTCTGAAATAGAACTGGGGTCTGTAGTTGGAAACGAACGGTTTATGACGTCCGCCTTCTTTAGCGGTAAGAACGTAAACCTCGCCTACGAACTTTGTATGAGGATGGATGGAACCGGGTTTAGCAAGAACCTGACCTCTCTGAACGTCAGTTCTCTGAATACCACGGAGAAGACAACCGATATTGTCGCCTGCTTCTGCGAAGTCGAGGAGTTTTCTGAACATTTCGATACCGGTAACAACGGATTTACGTGTTTCTTCTTTGATACCGACGATTTCAACTTCCTCAGACATCTTAAGAACGCCTCTTTCAACACGGCCGGTAACAACTGTGCCACGACCGGTGATTGTCATAACGTCTTCGATAGGCATAAGGAACGGGAGATTGTCGTTTCTTTCAGGTGTGGGAATATGAGTGTCAACTGCGTCCATGAGTTCCTGAATGCATTTGTATTCGGGAGCGTTGATATCTTTGGAGTCGCTTTCAAGAGCTTTGAGAGCGGAACCCTGAATGATAGCGGTGTCATCGCCGGGGAAATCGTATTTGTTGAGAAGTTCACGAATATCCATATCAACGATTTCGAGAAGTTCGGGGTCGTCAACCTGGTCAACCTTGTTCATGAAAACAACGATTGCGGGAACGCCAACCTGACGGGCGAGAAGGATGTGCTCACTTGTCTGAGCCATAACGCCGTCGGATGCAGCAACAACGAGGATAGCGCCGTCCATCTGAGCAGCACCGGTGATCATGTTTTTGATATAGTCGGCGTGGCCCGGGCAGTCAACGTGAGCATAGTGACGAGTGTCTGTTTCATACTCAACGTGAGCTGTATTGATGGTGATTCCTCTTTCTCTTTCTTCGGGCGCTTTATCGATCATATCGTATGCTTCGAATTTAGCGTAGCCTTTAAGAGAGAGATACTTTGTGATAGCAGCGGTAAGTGTGGTTTTACCATGGTCAACGTGTCCGATGGTACCAATGTTAACATGGGGTTTTGTTCTTTCAAATTTAGCCTTTGCCATTAGATTGATCCTCCTATTGATAAGATTATTTTAGTTTACTTTTTCATTATTGCTTCCTGAACGCTCTTCGGAACTTCGGCATAATGGCTCGGTTCCATTGTGTAAGAGCCGCGACCCTGAGTTTTGGATCTCATATCGGTAGCATAGCCGAACATTTCTCCGAGAGGAACAAATGCCGTGACCTGCTGTCCGCCTGCTATAACATCCAGACTCTGTATCTGTCCTCTGCGGGAATTCAGGTCTCCGATAACGTCGCCGAGATATTCGTCGGGTGTTGTAACAACAACTTTCATTATCGGTTCCATAATAACCGGGTCCGCTTTTTTCATGGCGTCTTTGAATGCCATCGATCCGGCGATCTTGAATGCCATTTCCGAAGAGTCAACTTCGTGATACGATCCGTCGTAAAGAGTGACTTTACAGTCAACTACGGGATATCCCGCAAGCACGCCGGACTGCATTGCGCCCTGGATACCTGCGTCTACCGCCGGGATATACTCTTTCGGTACGGAGCCGCCGACTACTTTGTTTATAAACTCATAGCCCTTGCCGGGTTCGTTAGGTTCAACGATGATCTTAACATGACCGTACTGACCTTTACCGCCTGACTGACGTGCGTATTTCGTATCCTGATCAACGGTTTTTCTTATAGCCTCTTTGTAAGCGACCTGGGGTTTGCCTACGTTTGCTTCAACTTTGAATTCACGCAGCATTCTGTCTACGATTATTTCAAGATGAAGCTCACCCATACCCGCTATGATGGTCTGTCCCGTTTCTTCATCGGTGTATGTCTTGAACGTCGGGTCTTCCTCGGCAAGTTTTGCAAGAGCAATGCTCATTTTTTCCTGACCTGCTTTGGTTTTCGGTTCAATGGCAACCCTGATTACCGGTTCGGGGAATTCCATAGATTCGAGTATAATGGGTTTATCTTCTACACAAAGCGAATCGCCTGTTGTGGTGTTTTTGAGTCCGACTGCGGCAACTATATCGCCGGCATAAGCCTCCTCAAGATCCTCTCTGTGATTTGCATGCATCAAAAGAATGCGTCCGAGACGTTCGCGGTTGCCCTTTGTTGCGTTTTTCACGGTTGCTCCGGCGCTTATTTTGCCGGAATAAATTCTGAAAAAGCAGAGCTTTCCTACAAACGGGTCAGTCATTATCTTGAATGCGAGAGCTGAAAACGGCTCGGCATCGCTTGCCTTGCGCTCGTCTTCATTGCCCGTTTCGGGGTCTATACCTTTTATTGCGGGAATATCGACCGGAGACGGCATATAAGCCACGATAGCGTCAAGAAGTTTCTGAACGCCTTTGTTTCTGTAAGATGTGCCGCATACGACAGGAACGATCCTGTTTGCTATCGTTCCCGAACGCAGACATCTTTTTATCTCTTCTTCGGTGATCTCTTCGCCTTCAAGGTATTTTTCCATTATGGCTTCGTCCTCTTCGGCACATGCTTCGATCATTTTGTTTCTGTATTCTTCCGCAAGATCGCGCATGTCTTCGGGGATGGCCTCAACGCGCATATCGTTGCCCATTTCGTCGTAATAAACGTCTGCAGTCATCTCTACAAGGTCGATAACGCCGCGGAAAGAGTCCTGAGAGCCTATCGGGAGCTGAATGGGAACGGCATTGCATTTAAGACGGTCGTGCATCATTTTTACAACACGGTAAAAATCCGCACCCATAATGTCCATCTTGTTAACGTAAGCCATACGGGGAACTTTATATTTGTCAGCTTGTCTCCAAACTGTTTCAGACTGGGGTTCAACGCCGCCTTTTGCACAGAAAACGGTTACAGATCCATCAAGAACTCTCAGAGATCTTTCAACTTCTACGGTGAAATCTACATGACCGGGAGTGTCGATGATATTGAGTCTGTGACCTTTCCAATATGCGGTAGTTGCCGCCGAAGTGATGGTAATACCTCTCTCCTGCTCTTGCGCCATGAAGTCCATGGTGGCAGTTCCTTCATGTGTTTCACCGAGTTTATGGTTAACGCCGGTGTAATAGAGGATTCGCTCGGTGGTCGTTGTTTTGCCCGCGTCGATATGAGCCATTATGCCGATATTGCGGTAAAGCTCAATGGGATATTGTCTGGGCATTTAGGATTCCTTTCGAAAATGAGATTTTTACCATTACCATCTGAAATGTGCAAACGCCTTGTTCGCTTCTGCCATCTTGTGGGTATCTTCTTTCTTCTTGAAAGCTCCGCCCTGATTGTTGATGGCATCGAGGATCTCGTTTGCAAGTCTTTCTTTCATTGTGCGTTCGTTGCGTGAACGCGCGTATGTGGTGAGCCAACGCAGACCAAGGGTAACTCTTCTTTCGGGACGAACCTCCATAGGTACCTGGTAGTTGGAACCGCCGACACGCTTAGCCTTGACTTCGAGAACAGGCATTATATTTTCCATAGCCTGCTCGTAAACTTCAAGCGGGTTTTTGCCGGTCTTTTCTTTTACGATATCGAATGCTTCGTAAACTATTTTCTGAGCAACGCCTTTTTTACCGTCATACATAACGCTGTTGACGAGCTTCGAAACGAGCTGGCTGCCGTAAATAGGATCGGGGAGAACCTCACGCTTGGGTATGTTTCCTCTTCTGGGCACTTTACTTCCCTCCTTCATTATTGATAAATGAGTTCATCGGTACTCGAAAGCATTTTTTCTTCCGTCAGCGCTCAGCCTGCATATATTTATATATAAAAGCTTTCGCTGATGAAAAATCCGAGTAACTTGCGGCTTTTTTTGCCGTTATGAATTATTTTTTCGCTGCCTTCGGACGCTTAGCTCCGTATTTGGAACGGGACTGCATTCTTCCGGTTACACCCTGTGTATCGAGCGTGCCGCGAATGATGTGGTAACGAACGCCCGGGAGATCTCTTACACGGCCGCCTCTGATGAGCACTACGCTGTGTTCCTGAAGGTTGTGACCGATACCGGGAATGTATGTCGTTACTTCCGCTGTGTTTGTAAGACGGACTCTTGCTATTTTACGGAGAGCCGAGTTAGGCTTCTTCGGTGTTTTTGTGCCGACAGAAATGCAAACGCCTCTCTTCTGCGGGTTCGACTGTTCGGTCGGTATCTTCTTAAGAGAGTTGAGGCCTTTCTGAAGCGCAGGTGCTGTAGACTTTACGGTGAGAGTCTGTCTTCCTTTACGAACGAGCTGGTTAAATGTAGGCATGTTTTTCCTCCTTTTCTTCACTATTTTATATTAATGAAATAATATAATCCTGTTTTTTACGGTACACAGCAGAAAAAAGTGCATAATTTCCCTATCTTTTTTCTGCCGTGAACAGTTGTTAGTATATCATATAATGCGACTTTTTTCAAGCCTTAATTCTTAATTTTTTCCGAACAATCGGTGATTTTAAGTCAACCTGCGTTTTCCGAACCGTCGAGTTCCGTTATTTCAACGTTTCTGTATCTTTCAAGACCTGTGCCTGCGGGGATAAGTTTACCGATAATTACGTTTTCTTTAAGACCTACGAGCATATCGGTCTTGCCTTTGATCGCAGCGTCGGTAAGGATCTTCGTTGTTTCCTGGAACGATGCTGCGGAAAGGAAGCTTTCGGTTGCAAGCGCGGATTTTGTGATACCTAAAAGCATTGTCTGATACTCTGCGGGAACAGCATCGGGGTTTGCAGCGAGAAGTTTGCGGTTAACGTCTTTGACCTCTGCCCTGTCAACGACCGAGCCGAGCATGAAGCCTGTGTCTCCCGGTTCTGTGATGCGAACTTTTCTCATCATCTGACGAATGATGATCTCGATATGCTTATCGTTGATATCAACGGCCTGGCTGTGGTAAACTTTCTGAATTTCCTGAGTGATATACTCTTCAACGGCAGCTTCCGATTTTACTCTCAGAATATCCTGCGGATCCTGAGCGCCTTCGGTAAGCTCGTCGCCCTTGCGGATGAAATCGCCTTCTTTTACTTTAAGACGCGCGCTGTAGGGGATCAGATACTGGCATACCTCGCCTGTTTCGTCGTTTTTGATGACGGCATATCTTGCATGCTTCATTTCCTGGAACGAAAGCTCGCCGTTTGTTTCGGAAAGTATCGCGAGTCTCTTCGGATGGCGCGCTTCGAAAAGTTCCTGAACACGCGGAAGACCCTGTGTGATATCCGAGCTGCCGGCAACGCCGCCTGTATGGAACGTTCTCATCGTAAGCTGAGTACCGGGTTCGCCGATAGACTGTGCGGCAATTATTCCGACTGCTTCGCCTACGTTTACCGTTTCGGATGTCGCAAGGTTCATACCGTAGCATTTTGCGCATACGCCGTAGCGGCATTCGCATGTAAGAACGGAGCGGAGCTTGAGTTCTTTGTATCCCGCCGCAACTATGCGCTTTGCATCAGCGTCGCGTATATATCTTGTGTTCGGACAGATGACCTCGCCGGTCTTCGGATCGATAACGTCTTCAACCGGGAATCTGCCGATAAGTCTGCTCTGGAAACTTTCGAGGATTTCGTCGCCGTCTCGGATATCGCGGACTACTATGCCGTCTGTTGAGCCGCAGTCGTCTTCACGTACGATAACATCCTGCGAAACGTCAACAAGTCGTCTTGTAAGGTAACCTGAGTCGGCGGTTCTGAGCGCGGTATCTGCCTGACCTTTTCTTGCGCCTTTCGATGAAACGAAATATTCAAGAACGGTAAGTCCTTCACGGAAGTTTGCTCTGATGGGAACATCGACCGTTCGACCTGTTGTGTTTGCCATAAGTCCGCGCATACCGCAAAGCTGTCTGATCTGGTCGATCGAGCCGCGGGCGCCTGATACAGCCATCATGTTTATCGGGTTGAACGCGCTGAGGTTTTGCTGAAGCGCCTTTGTAACCTCGTTTGTGGTGCTGTTCCATACGGATACGACCTGAGCGTAACGTTCGTCGTCCGAAATGAGACCTCTTCTGAAGTGTTTTGTGATTTTTTCGACTTCAACGTCGGCTTTATGAACGAGTTCCGCCTTTTCGGGAGGGATTTCCATATCGCTGACTGAGATCGTTATCGCGCCTTTTGTGGAATATTTGTAGCCCTGAGCCTTGATCATATCAAGAACTTCGGCTGTTTTTGTTATTCCGTGCACTTTTATGCAGCGGTCGATGATCTTTTTGAGCTCGGATTTCTTCGCAACGTTTGTTATTTCAAGATCGAATATCTTTTCGGGATCTTCTCTGTTTACAAATCCGAGATCCTGAGGAATGGGACGGTTGAAAATGATCTGACCGACTGTTGCGTTGATAAGTCTTGTTTCGATATTGCCCTTATATTCTTTGCGGATCCTTACTTTGATCGGAGCGTGCAGACCGACTGCGCCTGCGTCGTATGCCATGAGCGCTTCGTCGAAATCTTTGAATATCTTTACTCTGTATTTCTTTTCAACGTCCGATTTGTCCGGCTTGGCGGTTATGATACCTATGCCTTCCTGCTCCTCGTCGTCTTCCTTTACCTCTGTAACGCCCGGTTCGTCATATTTTATTATAGTAAGATAATACGAACCGAGGATCATATCCTGAGAGGGAACTGCAACGGGCATACCGTCCTGAGGACGGAGCAGGTTGTTTGCGGAAAGCATAAGGAATCTTGCTTCCGCCTGCGCTTCCGCGGAAAGAGGAACGTGAACTGCCATCTGGTCTCCGTCGAAGTCGGCGTTGAACGCGGTGCATACGAGCGGATGGAGCTTAAGAGCGCGTCCTTCAACAAGGACAGGCTCGAAAGCCTGAATACCGAGTCTGTGAAGTGTGGGCGCACGGTTAAGAAGAACGGGGTATTCCTTTATTACGGTTTCAAGCGCATCCCATACGGGAGCTTCCGATCTTTCGACCATCTTTTTCGCGCTCTTTATGTTCTGAACGATGCCGAGCTCTGAAAGTCTCTTCATTACAAACGGTTTGAAAAGCTCGAGAGCCATTTCTTTCGGCAGACCGCACTGATAAATTTTCAGCTCCGGTCCTACAACGATAACGGAACGGCCTGAGTAGTCAACACGTTTACCGAGAAGGTTCTGACGGAATCGACCCTGTTTGCCTTTGAGAATATCCGAAAGCGATTTCAGAGCCCTGTTGTTCGGGCCGCTTACGGGTTTTCCGCGTCTGCCGTTATCAATAAGAGCGTCTACGGCTTCCTGAAGCATACGTTTTTCGTTTCTTATGATGATTGCGGGAGCGGAAAGCTCAAGGAGCTTGCGCAGACGGTTGTTTCTGTTTATTACACGTCTGTAAAGATCGTTAAGGTCGCTTGTTGCAAATCTGCCGCCGTCAAGCTGGACCATCGGTCTGATTTCCGGAGGGATTACGGGGATAACGTCAAGGATCATCCATTCGGGGCGGTTGCCGGACGTTCTGAATGATTCAACAACTTCAAATCTCTTGAGAAGCTTTATCTTCTTCTGACCGTTTGCATCTTTCATTTCGGCTTTGAGTTCTTCGGAAAGCTTGTCAAGGTCTATCTCAACGAGAAGTTCCTTTATCGCTTCCGCGCCCATGCCTACTCTGAAGTCATCGCCGTATTTTTCGTAAAGATCGAGATATTCTTTTTCGGTAAGAGTCTGTTTTTTCTTTATTTCGGGTATTCCGCCGTCGTCAAGAACGATATATGCGCCGAAATACAGCACGCTTTCGAGCTGACGGGGCTGGATATCGAGCATCTGACCGAGACGCGAGGGGATACCTTTGAAATACCATATGTGGGAAACGGGAGCGGCAAGCTCTATATGTCCCATTCTTTCGCGGCGGACCTTTGATTTTGTTATTTCAACGCCGCAGCGTTCGCAGACTTTGCCTTTATATCTGAAACGTTTGTATTTTCCGCAATGACATTCCCAGTCCTTTGTGGGACCGAAGATACGCTCGCAGAAAAGTCCGTCTCTTTCGGGTTTAAGTGTTCTGTAATTGATCGTTTCGGGTTTTTTTACTTCACCGTGAGACCAAGAACGAATCTTTTCGGGAGAAGCAAGCCCTATTCTTATAGATTCAAATGAATTGAATTCCATTCCGGAGGAGTAATTGTTGTTTATTGATGTTTCTTTTTCAGCGCTCATTCACTTTTTCCTCCATTTTCATTTTCTTCAACTATGCCTTCAACGAAGTTTCCGAAATCTTCGTCGTCGTTTTCAGCATTCTTTTTTTTGCGGCTTTTTTTGCCGTCGTTTTCTTCTTCATCGTCGAAATCAGCGTAGTAATCTTCATCTTCAAAATCGTCATGAACATCGTTTTCGCCGTCTATTTCGGAAAGGATATAGTCGGCTGCCGGGAAGTCGAGTTCTCCGTCGGAGTTCATAACCTCTCTTGCCTCCGCCTGATCGAAGGTGCTCTCTCCGTCGTCATCGTAAGAGGTGGTGAGATCTATTTCGTGCTGGTCTTTAGCAAGAACCTTGATGTCAAGTCCGAGAGACTGAAGTTCTTTTACGAGAACCTTGAAGCTTTCGGGTATTCCCGGTTCGGGAACGTTTTTGCCCTTGACTATCGATTCGAATGTTTTTACTCTGCCAACTACATCGTCCGATTTAACGGTAAGCATTTCCTGAAGAGTGTATGCCGAACCGTAAGCTTCGAGCGCCCAGACTTCCATTTCGCCGAAACGCTGTCCGCCAAACTGAGCTTTACCGCCGAGAGGCTGCTGTGTAACGAGAGAATACGGACCGGTGGAACGCGCGTGGATCTTATCGTCAACAAGGTGATGCAGCTTGAGGTAATACATGTATCCTACGGTGACCTCACCGTCGAAAAGTTCGCCTGTTCTGCCGTCGTAAAGAACGGTTTTGCCTGTTTTGTCGTGGCCGGCAAGTTCGAGACATTTGGATATGTCAGATTCCTTTACGCCGTCAAAAACAGGAGTTTCTATTTTCCAGCCTAGCGCTTTTGCGGCATAGCCGAGGTGGACTTCAAGGACCTGACCGATATTCATACGAGAAGGAACGCCGAGCGGGTTAAGAACTATGTCAAGCGGTGTTCCGTCCGGCAAAAACGGCATATCCTCCTGCGGAAGGATCCTTGAAACAACACCTTTGTTACCGTGACGGCCCGCCATTTTATCGCCTACGGAGATCTTTCTTCTCTGTGCGATATATACGCGGACTATCATGTTCGTGGAAGGCGAAAGCTCTGAGGAGTTTTCTCTTGTGAATACTTTTACGTCAACAACGATACCGTTTTCTCCGTGAGGAACTTTAAGGCTGGCGTCTCTGACTTCTCTTGATTTTTCACCGAATATCGCTCTGAGGAGGCGTTCTTCGGCAGTCTGTTCGGCGTCGCCTTTCGGTGATACTTTACCTACAAGAATGTCGCCGGCTCTTACTTCCGCGCCTATACGGATTATTCCGCGGTCGTCAAGATCCGCAAGCAGGTCTTTCGAAACGCCGGGGATATCGTTTGTGATCTCTTCGGGACCGAGTTTTGTTTCTTTTGCGTCTATTTCATATTCTTCAACGTGAATTGAAGTGAACGTATCTTCTTTAACGAGTTTTTCGTTAAGAAGAACGGCGTCCTCGTAGTTGTAGCCTTCCCAGGTCATAAAGCCGATAAGCATGTTTTTGCCGAGGGCAAGTTCGCCGTTGGATGTTGCGGGACCGTCTGCAATAACATCGCCTTTTTTGATTATCTGACCTACGGATACTATCGGACGCTGATTTATACATGTGCCCTGGTTGGAACGGAGGAATTTGATTATCGGATATACTTCCGTCTCGTCATCGTCGTCTCTCTTTATCCTGATCTCGGTGGCGGAAACGTAAGTTACGATACCGTCGCATTTTGAAACAACGCATACGCCGCTGTCTACAGCCGCGCGGTATTCCATGCCGGTTCCGACTATCGGAGATTCCGTTTTGAGAAGAGGAACGGCCTGACGCTGCATGTTCGCGCCCATCAGTGCGCGGATGGCGTCGTCGTTTTCAAGGAAGGGGATCATTGACGTTGCAACGGAAACGACCTGTTTCGGAGAAATATCTATAAAATCAACTTTTTCTCTTTCAACTTCCGATATGTTCTCTCTGTGGCGGACCGCGACTTTCGGACGGAGAAGTCTGTTCATTTCGTCACGCGGCTCGTTTGCCTGAGCAACTATATAATTATCTTCGGTGTCGGCAGTCATATATACGACTTCTTCCGAGATAACGCCTGTTTCTTTGTCTATCGGGTGATACGGAGCTTCTATGAAGCCGTATTCGTTGATCCTCGCAAAAGAAGCGAGATATGAGATAAGACCGATGTTCGGACCTTCGGGGGTTTCAACGGGGCACATGCGTCCGTAATGCGAGTAGTGAACGTCACGAACGTCAAATCCGGCACGGTCACGGGTAAGACCGCCGGGACCGAGTGCGGAAAGTCTTCTTTTATGAGTGATCTCAGCAAGCGGGTTCGACTGATCCATAAACTGCGAAAGGGGAGAAGATCCGAAAAATTCGCGGATAGCGGCGATAACGGGTCTTGAATTGAGCAGCGATGTGGGAGTTGCCTCCGAAACATTCTGCATATTCATTCTTTCTCTTACGGCTCTTTCCATTCTGGTAAAGCCGATGCGGAGCTGATTCTGAAGCAGCTCGCCTACGCAGCGGATACGGCGGTTGCCGAGATGGTCTATATCGTCGGTGGAGCCTATGCCGTAGTAAAGACCGAGCAGGTAGTTTACGGCAGAAAAGAGGTCTTCGTTGCAGATCGTGTTGGGCGTAAGCTCGGAAAGACGGTCTTTTGCAGCTTCCTTGATCTCTTTTTCCGTTTCACAGCTGTCGAGTATTTCGCACAGAACGGGGAATTTTACCCATTCGCGAACGCCTATTTCCTTCGGGTCGAACGAAACGAAGTTTTTCATATCGACCATATTGTTGGAAAATACTCGGAATTCTTTTTCTTCTATGTTGAGATATACTTCAAATGCGCCGCTGGCTTCGATTCTGAGCGCCTGCTCTCTCGTGAGCGGTTTTCCGTCGGGTTCCGCGATTATCTCGCCTGTGCGCGGGTCAGAAACGGGTCTTGTAAGTATTTTGCCGGTTATTCTGTTGCCCAGAGCGAGCTTTTTGTTGTATTTGTAACGTCCTACGCGGGTAAGATCGTAAGTTCTTTCGCTGAAGAACAGATTATCTATATGCGCTACCGCGCCGTCTACAGTTGCGGGTTCGCCCGGACGGAGCTTTTTGTAAAGTTCAAGAAGAGCTGTGGGACGGTTGGTGGAGGTATCTTTTTCGAGCGTTGAAAGCACTCTCGGATCTTCGCCGAAAGTTTCTTTGATCATCTCGTCGGTATCTATGCCGAATGCGCGTATGAGCGTTGTGACGGGAACTTTCTTGCCTTTGTCCACTCTGACGTAGATAACGTCGTTCGCGTCGCTTTCAAATTCGACCCACGGACCTCTGTTCGGCATGATCGTTCCGCTGAACAGTTTATTGCCGGCTTTGTCCATATCGCATGCGAAATAAACGCCCGGTGAACGGACAAGCTGTGAAACTACGACACGCTCGGCTCCGTTGATAATAAAAGTTCCGGTTTCGGTCATGAGAGGAAAGTCTCCGAAGAAAATTTCGGTTTCCTTTATGTCGCCCGTCTGCGTGTTTGTGAGACGGCAGAGAACTTTCAGAGGAGCTGCGTAAGTTGCGTCACGCTCCTTGCATTCTCCAATGGAATACTTCGGCGTATTTTCAAGCTTGTAGTCAATGTAGTCGAGAATAATCGTTCCGGTGTGGTCCTCGATATGCGAAGATTCTTTGAGAACAGACTGGATTCCTTCTTCGACAAACCATTTGTAGCTGTTGAGCTGAATGTCGATAAGATTGGGAATTTCCTGCGCTTCTTTGATCTTTGCGAAGTTAACTCTCGTGTTGTTTCCGAGTTGCTCGTAATGAGCTCCGACTGTCTTGGGATCGACCGTTGGGGTCATACGCTATCATCCTCCGTTTTATATTTGTAAATTTTAAAAACCACTTGATTTTTTCTCCGATGTATGTTATAATGACTTATACATCGGTTGTCGGACCGGTCGTTTTGCATCGCGATCCGCCGCATTCGGAACCCCGAAAAATGTGAGGATCCGAACAAGGTGCGGATTATAATTATACCATAAATATAATGTGATGTCAAGTTTTCAGCCGCTCTGCGGACCCTGAATTTCAAGACTGTAGGTTTTAACGAACTTTTTCCAATTTCAAATCGCAAAATTGTTAAAAATATACAAACGAGGTAACTTCTATGAAGAGAGCATTACTCAGCGTTTCCGATAAAACGGGAATAGTCGATTTTGCAAAAGAACTTGCAGCCCTCGGCTATGAGATCCTTTCTACCGGCGGGACGGCGACGGCGCTGCGCGAAAACGGCGTAGCGGTAACGAACGTAAGCGACGTTACGGGTTTTCCGGAATGTCTTGACGGTCGTGTAAAAACACTTCACCCCATGATCCACGCGGGCATTCTGGCAATGAGAAGCAATCCGGAGCATATGAAACAGATAAAGGAACTCGGCGTTGAACCGATAGATATCATAGCCATAAACCTTTATCCTTTCAAGAAAACGATACTCAAAGAAGGCACAACTTTCGAAGAGGCGGTCGAAAACATTGATATCGGCGGTCCCACAATGATCCGCGCGGCTGCAAAAAACCATCCCGACGTTGCCGTTATAGTCGATCCCGCCGACTACTCTGCGGTTATCGAGCAGCTTAAAAACGGCGGAATAAGCCTTGAGGCGAAAAAAGAGCTGGCCCTCAAAGTATTTGAGCATACGGCAGCTTACGATGCGCTTATCGCCGATTATTTCAGAAAACAGCTCGGCAAATCTCCTTTTGCCGATAATCTTACGCTCACTTTTGAAAAAGTTCAGAGCATGCGTTACGGCGAAAATCCGCATCAGAAAGCGGCTTTCTACAAACAGATAGGTCACTATGAGGGCACCCTTGCCGCAGCCGAACAGCTTTCGGGCAAAGAGCTTTCATACAATAATATCAACGATACGAACGGCGCGCTCGATCTTCTCAAAGAGTTTGAGGGCAAAACTGCTGTAGTTGCGGTAAAACATGCAAATCCCTGCGGCGTAGGTGTGGGCGAAACGGTTTATGACGCTTATATGAACGCGTATAACGCAGATCCCGTATCGATATTCGGAGGCATAGTTGCCGTAAACGCAACGGTAGACGCAAAGACCGCCGAGAAAATGCATGAGATATTCCTTGAGATAGTTATTGCTCCCGATTTTACCGATGAAGCTATAAAAATTCTTTCGGCGAAACCGAATCTCAGAATAATGAAGCTTCCCGCAATAACAAAGAGAAACACTCCCGATATGCTCGATATGAAAAAGGTTGCCGGAGGACTTCTCGTTCAGGAGCTTGACTGCTCGCTTTACGGCGGAGAGCTTAAATGCGTAACAGACAGAGCACCCACCGAAGACGAGATGAAAGCGCTCGATTTCGGCTGGACTGTAGTAAAACATACAAAATCCAATGCGATAGTTCTCGCAAAAGAAAATATGACCGTCGGCGTAGGCCCCGGCCAGACGAACCGCATAACGGCGCTTGAGCTCGCCGTAAAGTATGCCGGAGACAAGGCAAAAGGCTCTGTTCTTGCGTCAGACGCCTTCTTCCCGTTTGACGACTGCGTTGAAGCCGCTCACAAGGCAGGCATAACCGCAATAATCCAGCCGGGCGGATCGATAAGAGACGAAGATTCCATAAAGAAATGCAACGAATACGGCATTGCAATGGTATTTACTGGTCAGAGACATTTTAAACACTGATCAACATGCCGAATGATCAGAATGAAAAGGGGTATTATATATGAAAGAAAAGAAAACGCTTGAAGAAAAATACGCAAAACCGGGCGAAGAGCTTAAAACAGGTTCGATAGTAGTTATCGGCATCGGATTTTTTGTTTTTCTTATAATGCTGTATTTTTCAACTCAGATGCAGTCAAACGGCTGGATATTTATCGTGATAGGCATTGTTCTCTGGGCATTCTGCATACTTATCGCGTCAAAAAACATAAAAGGATGGCTTTACGGCAAACGCCGCGAAAGTCTTCTTAAATCGGGCAAACTGAAAGAAACGGCAAAAAAATCATACAACCGCGAACACAGATTTGACGAAGAATGATATCCTGCGCGGAGGACACGCGATCGCGGAAAAAGCCTGAAGCTTTTTCTGAGGAAAGTCCGAGCTCCAACGGGAAAGAATAACGGATAACGTCCGCCGAGGGCAACCTCCGGGAAAGTGCAACAGAAAATAACGTCGGGGCAACCCGTCACGGTGAAAAGGTGAGGCAAGAGCTCACCGGGAAGACGGCAACGTCTTCTGACAGTGTAAACCCTATTCGGAGCAATTCCGGTATAAGACGGAAAAGCATATGCTTTTCAGCGCCTCCCGTCGCGTCTTGAAGGAAGCTGGAGATACGGAGCAATCCGTGTTCGAGATAGATGATACGCGTAAATACAAAACTCGGCTTATTATCCTCCGCGCACTGATACAGAATGATACGGATGCTTTGCAACATCATGCAAAACATCCGTTTTTTTCGTAAAGCGCGTTTGTCGGCGTTTTCCATTAAAAATTACGATTTTGTATTTATATGTTCCGTTTTTTTGACACCGAAAATTACATAAATTCGTTTATTATTCTCTCTGTATTTCCAAATTACATTTAAAAAGGATAATGCAATGCTTCAACTTAAAAATATTAAAAAAGACTATTATCTTGGCGGCGGCGCCGTCCACGCGCTCAAAGGGATAGATCTTTCTTTCCGCGAAAGCGAGTTTATATCGATCCTCGGTCCGTCGGGCTGCGGCAAAACAACGATGCTCAATATCCTCGGAGGACTGGATAAATATTCGGACGGCGATCTTGTCATAAACGGCGTTTCAACAAAAAATTATAAGGACAGAGACTGGGACAGCTACCGCAACCATTCGGTCGGTTTTGTTTTTCAGACATACAATCTTATTCCGCATCAGAGCGTGCTGCAGAATGTTGAGCTTGCGCTCACATTGTCCGGCGTTTCAAAATCCGAACGCAGACAGCGCGCAAAAAAAGCGCTTGAAGAGGTCGGACTCGGCGATCAGCTGCGCAAACGTCCCAACGAGATGTCGGGCGGACAGATGCAGCGCGTTGCGATCGCAAGGGCTCTTGTAAACAATCCCGATATCATCCTTGCCGATGAGCCTACCGGCGCGCTCGATTCCGAAACAAGCGTTCAGGTAATGCAGATACTTAAAAAGGTATCCGAAAATCGCCTTGTTGTTATGGTAACGCATAATGCAGAGCTTGCCGAACAGTATTCAACGCGTATAGTCCGTATGCTTGACGGCATGATAACAAGCGATTCAAAGCCGATCACGCCGGAAGAAAAAGCGGAGCTTGAAAAAGCAGATACGGAAAAAAACGCTTCCCGTAAAAAAACAAAAAAACCGTCGATGTCTTTCGCAACATCATTCGGACTTTCTTTGAAAAATCTCTTTACGAAAAAAGGAAGAACTGTTCTTACCGCATTTGCAGGCTCAATAGGCATTATCGGCATAGCGCTTATTTTTGCGGCCTCACACGGAATGACGTCATATATAAACGCTGTTCAGGAAGACACATTGTCGTCTTACCCCATCAGCATTGAAGCCACAACGATAGATCTGGGCACTCTGATGCGCACTTTTATGGGCGCCGTGAACGACGAGAGCAGAAATCACGAAAAAGATGCGGTATACTCAAAATCTGCGCTTTTTGATATGCTCAACGCAATAAACAATATAGAAACGACCGAAAATGACCTTAAATCGTTCAAAAAATATATTGAAGAGAAAAAAGCGGATGAAGAAAACGCTCTTTCTGATGCTCTGAGCGGGATACGGTATACTTATGACGTTGATCTGACGGTATACACAAAAAATCTTGACGGCGAAATAACAGTTTCGGATACCGGAAAGCTGTTTTCGCAGGCTCTTGCAAAAAATTACGGCTCCTCAAGAGCGTCGTCACGCCAGTCTGCATCTTCGATCACGGCAGGCAACTCTTCACTTTCGCTCTTTATGCCGGGTCAGTCAAACACAAGATCAAGGCTCTGGCAGGAAATGCTTTCGGGCGATAACGGCCGTGCGATAAATCCGGTCCTTGAAGGACAGTATGAGCTTGTATACGGCACATGGCCCGACGAATACAACGAAATAGTTGTGGTCCTTGACGAAAACAACGAAATAGACGATCTTTCGCTTTTCGCCCTCGGTTTTAAGTCCGAAGCGGAAATGGACGAAATTTTCGACGCCGTTTCAAAAGGAACACAGATAGATACTTCTTTGCAGAGCTGGTCTTACGAAGATATATGCGGCAAGGAATACAGAGTGATAGTAAGCAGCGACTGCTATACTTACGACGAATTCAGCGGAACATATGTTGACCTGAGAGACACCGACGCCGGTCTTCGCTATCTTTACGATAAGGGACTTTCGCTTAAGGTTACCGGTATAATCCGTCCCGATGAGAATGCCGTAGCGTCAATGCTTTCCGGCTCAATAGGATACACATCCATGCTTACCGAGTATATTATCGAAAAAGCGCATGAGTCTGAAGCCGTAAAGGCTCAGGAGGCGTCTCCCGATACCGATATTTTTACCGGACTGCCTTTCAGGGAAAACAACGGCAGAATGACGGACGAAGAAAAGGAAGAATCGTTCCGCAATTATATCGCGGGTCTCGATACCGAAAAGAAAGCTGCGGCATACGTTGAGATCATGGCTATTCCCACAGACGAACAGCTTGACGCGGCAGTCGATTCTGTGATGAGCGGGGTTACGAGAGAAAGCATTGAATCGATGCTTGTTTCTTCCATGACCGAGCAGATGAGCATGTCGCAGGCTGAAATAGAAGATTACCTTTCTCAGATGAGCGACGACGATCTTTTCGGACTTTTTGAGGATTCCGTAAGGGCTCAGTCCGCAGAACGCATATCCGCGCAGGTAAGACAGAGTCTTGCGGGCATGACTTCAGAGCAGCTTGCCGCTGCGCTCGATCTTGCAGCGCCGGGATACACTACCGCGCAGTGCGCAGTATACCACGACAAAGTCCTCGTTTTTTCGAATAAAACATATGAAGAAAATCTTATAACTCTCGGCTGTGTTTATCTTGACAGTCCGTCTTCCGTAAATCTTTACGCTTCCACATTTGCCGACAAGGATATAATTGAAGACAGCATTGCCGAATACAACAGCACCCTTGACGACCTCGAAAAAATACATTATGTTGATTATGTAGGGCTGATGATGTCTTCCGTTTCAACAATAATTAACGCGATAACGTATGTTCTCATTGCCTTCGTTGCCATCTCGCTTATCGTTTCTTCGATTATGATAGGTGTTATAACGCTTATTTCCGTTCAGGAAAGAACGAAAGAAATAGGCATTCTGAGAGCGATAGGCGCGTCGAAAAAAGACGTTTCAGGACTTTTCAATGCCGAAACTGTCATAATAGGTTTTACCGCCGGACTCATAGGCGTTCTGGTAACGTATCTTCTCTGCATACCGCTCAATTTCATTCTCTATTCCCTTACGGGCATAGCGACCCTTAAAGCCGTTCTTCCCATTCCCGCGGCGATCGTTCTTGTTGCGATAAGCGTTGTGCTTACGCTTATTTCGGGTATAATCCCGTCAAGAAGCGCCGCCAAAAAGGATCCCGTTGTCGCCCTCCGCACGGAATAACGCCGAAAATATTCTGTAAAACAAAAAAACTCCCGGAATACAATAACAGAGTATCCCGGGAGATTTGATATATTTCTTTACCGTAATGTCAGTCAGAAGGCTCGCCGTATACGGCGATTATGCCCTCGTAATGATGGATCATGTAATCCTCTATGATCTGCTCGTATCTGCTTTCGTTTGAATCGATCAGCTGCCTTACCGGAGTATCGGACTTGCAGGCGGTTTCTATTATTCCTCTGCCGCCTTCACGGAAATAGCCGTATTGGGTGTTTGTGAGCATATTGAAGAAAATCTTCGCGTCTCTTTCGTCAAAGAATACCTGAGAAGCCATATATTCTATAATATCGTTCTTCGTTTTGTATTCGTCAAACGGTTCGAAAACGGCACTGAGAATCAAAGCAGAAACGGCGGAATCCTTTGCACTGACGGGGATCCCGGTGGTATATGCAAGATTTGAGTAGTCGCTTGCGTAAACGCCGGGCGTCGCTTCGGGACCGAGAGGATACGGCAGGATTCCGACATCGCCGATGCGGTAAAGAAGACACGAGGAATTTCCGAAAAGCTCCGACGTGGGAAGGGTCAGCATAACGATCTCACCGTTTACGAAAAGATCAACGCCCACGCCGCCCCACGCATCGTCAGGGTGAAAACAGTCTTTGCATGTTTCAAGGTATATTTTCTGTGCGCGGACAAGCGCAGTATATCCCGCATCGGTAAACGTTCCGCAAACCGCCTTGCCGTTGACATAGTCCGACATTGCTGTGCCGTTTGAAAGAAACATCATTACCGAAAAATACGGCGAGTGCGTTGCCATTCCGTAGATGGTTCTGCTGCTCTCTTTTACCGTATACGCGTGAAGGACCTCTTCAAATCTGTCCCACGTCCACGTTCCGTCCTCAACGAATTCTCTCGGATCAGTGTGGCCGTATTGCGTAATGAGCGCTTCGTTTACCGCGATGGGGTAGCCGAAGGTCGTATAAAGAAGCTCTGGCCACGCATAGGGAACAACTCCGAATACGTCGTTTTTCCAGATCATGTGGTGAAGCATGTTGGGCGTGCCCCATTTATCGGTATTCGTCACGTCTATCAATGGGGAAAGACCGAGGAAATAGCCTGCCCTGACGCATTCGCAATAGCCGTAGGAGCCGCCTGTGGCAAGATCGTAAATTGATTCTCCCGAAAGCGCCGCCATCATTACGGTGTTTTCGTTTCCGCCATCCGAATAGATGATATTCAGCTTGCAGTTGAATTCATTTTCAACATCCTTCTGCCGTTTTGCCGCGATGTCCGCAAGCGATGTTCCGTTCATAAAACCGAAAGTGCTGTCCGCAGAACCCGACCATCCCCAGTTTACCACCGTGCCGTTCAGATTGACCGAGGAGAGAGAATTTTCATCGTAATCCGGAACGATTTCGGTTTCCTCTGCCTGACAGGAGGAAAGAATCAGAATTAAAACAAGAAGAAAAGCGGTTATCCTTGCAAATAATTTCATTTTTATACCTCCCGAATTTGTAAAATTGTCAGTGTATTTTTATTATAGCGACCGAAAGCGGTTTGAGAATTGCGGAAAATCCGTTGCTTTTTTCCGAAACGGCAAGTTTTCTCGTTTCAAAGTCCGAAACAGGCATGAGCTCTTTGCCTTCGTATACCTCTGCCATTACGCATTTGCCCGGAATATTCAGATCGATGCACACATCTTCCCTGCACGACGGATTTATCGCGGTCACCGTTTTTATTCCGTCTTTTTCGGTTACAGTTACATGATCGTCGGAATAAATAAGGTTTCCGTTTATATGCTCAGTCATAAGCTTTATCATTTTGCCTGTGGCGGTAAACTCCGCGCTGTGCGGATAAACTTTTATCGCACCTTCGTTTACCGCCTCAAAATTGCACGCAATCCCTATATCCGAAATATGCGCCTGACCGATTATCATTGTGAGCATCATTGCGGCATGTATTCCGTCGGGGATGCTCGATTTTCTGTACCACGCATACCAGAGGTTCCACTCGTCAAAAGATATCTTCACATCTGCGCTGCCGAGATATTCGCGGACCGATTTTATTCCTTTTTTCGTGTTTTCGATATTTTCGAGCCCTGACAGATATTCTTTTTCGACATTTGCCAGCTTTGTGTATATGGGTTCATGCGAATATGTGTGATAAGAAACGTATTTTACTATGTCAGACATCGGAATTGCGGAATCGTCTATCCATTCCTTGTTGGGATGCGGACCTGAAGAACAGAGAATAAGATCGGGGCAGACTTCAAGCATTTTTTCAGCCTGTTTTCTTGCAAGTCTCGCGTATCCTTTTGCCGTGTTGTCTCCTTCCATATGTCCGTAGCCGAATTCGTTGCCCAAAGACCAGTATTTTACGTTGTAAGGTTCTTTATAGCCTCTTTCCGCTCTGATCTTGCCGTATTTCGTTGTTTCATCGCCGTTGCAGTATTCCACCCATGCGGCATTTTCTTCGGGAGTGCACCATGTGGGATTTATGGTGATGAAAGGTTCTGCGCCTATTTCGCGGCAAAGCGCGATAAAGTCGTCCGTATTTATTTCGTGACCGTCAAAACCGAGCGAGTGAGGCTGAGTTTCAAGACCGAGGCTCGACAGCAGGGGAGAGCGTTCGTCTGCGGGAAGAAGTCCGTCAAACCAGTTGTATTCTCCGGCAAAGTTACCGCCGGGCCAGCGAAGTATTTTGATACCCATTTCCTTCATGAGCGCGATAACGTCTTTTCTCATGCCGTGGAAATTATTGCTGTTCATAAGAGACATACTGCCTATGCACAGACAGACACGTTTTTTGAAAACAAGCCTCAGCGAAGCGTCAGGATCGCTTTCGCTTACGGAAAACTCAGTTTCGTATCTTTTCCATTCGTCGCCGCTCGATACCGAAAACTTTTTTTCGGCATACGTTTTTTTGCCGTATCTGTCCTTCAGACTGACAGTTACCTCAACATCTTCTTCGCATTTCGCGACAAATGCGAAAAGATATGTTTCTTTATCTGAAATATCTATACCGTACTGCCCGAAACCGCCCTCTTTTTCTGCGTCGCAGCACATAAGCTGCTGGGCTGCCGTTTCAAGGCTTCTGTGCATATGATAATGCTCTTTGTCGTGATGCGCATACGGCGCGCCGAGAATGGCATACGTTTTTTCTCCTATCAAAAACCACTCGCTCGCAACGCCTTCCATTACGGAAGGCTTCCCTGAAAATTTTCTGTTTCTGAGCTTTTGCGCCGAAAGACCTGTGAATACGCTCGACCGTGTATGCTCAAGATTGTTGCCGAAAAGAAGGGGCGATACTTTGCCGCAGCAGGCGGCGGGAGTGACGGTGTAATTTTTCATAATAAGACCCTCCGTTGTTTATTCTGTATGAATATTGATGTTAGTGACTGTTTTACTGCTTGCAGGGATCGAACTTTTTTATGGGAATATATTTGCATACCTGATTTATATAGCTTTTGTATTGCGGATACTTTTGCGACGATATTTTTTCACCGAGCGTCGAACTGCCTATGAAAAGAAGTATCAGAAGTAGCGGACCGATAAACGTGATGTTGAATATTCCGTTTTGCGCAGCGCCCGACCCTATCGCGAAAATATAAAGGCTCAGCCATATACCCTGCTCACCCAGATAATTCGGATGTCTCATTCTCGACCATGGACCGAGTGTGTTGAAGCCGAGGGAATACGGCAATGGGATCTCGTCGAGCGTTTTACCTTTCTCAAGCAGCTTTTTCTTTTGCTGATGAAATTGCCACTGATATTCGTCGGATACGGTTTCAAGAACAAAAAACGCAACAGCAAGCCCTGCGGCGATGATATCGATAATACCGAAAGAGTTCGCAGAACCCATGCACGCGACTGCAGGCAGGCAGATCGCAAGAACCAGTGCGTTCTGATATATGCTGATAAAAAAAAGATCGAAAAGAGTCCACGCAAAGCCTTTGCTGAAAACGGGATGATTTTTTACTATGGACCATCGGTAATCTTCATTTCCTTCCCAGAATTTCAAACGGTACGCGCCTTTTCTTGCGAAGTTTACGGTAAGGCGTATGCCCCATGCGGTAACGATGAGCGCATAGACTGAAAGCCTGAGGTCAAATCCGCCTTTTGCGGCGATTATCCATAAATACGCTATCGGCAAAATACTCCACAGCTTGTCCATCTGAGAGTAGTTTTTTGTGATCTCACCCGTTACAAAGCAATATGCTGCGCTGCATCCGCAAATAATAAGCAGAATTTTCAGCGTTGAGATCTGATTTTCATCAAAATCGGCTCCTCTGAAAACAATGCAGAGAGCGATCAGCAAAAGAACGATACATACCGTAATAACGGTACCGACGATTTTTTTCATTGTTTCCTCCGGTAATACGCAGTTGGTTGTTTGCGTAAAAGGGTATGATAATTACGTATATTATACCATTTCGGAAGACAAAAATCAATAGAGATCGGATAAAAACGGGCGTTCGGACGAAATATTAGAATAAAATACGTAAATCTCTCATGTTTTAAGACTTATTTATCGGTATTACCTTCTTTAACGGAAAAACAGATGCTGTTTTGAAGAAGATTTTCGGGTAAAAATCAAATATTTTTTTACAGCCGATTTTATCTCTTGATTTTACGGCGGAAATATGGTATAATACCGTTCAGAAAAAACGACCGTTATTTGCCGGCGTGATGGAATTGGCATCTCGCCTGCGGGCTCGGTCCCGCTTCGGCTCTGACAGTCCGCCGGACTGTCATTCACTCCCGAATCGAAGCTACGCTTCGTCCCGGACTCAATATACAGTCTGAGCGACCGGATTTTGAGTATTTTTGTACCGCGTTTTCTTTTTAACTTAATATATTTGCCGGCGTGATGGAATTGGCAGACGTCCCGGACTCAAAATCCGGTGGTAGCAATACCGTGCGGGTTCGACCCCCGCCGCCGGCACCAAAAAGAAGCAGTTTTCTGCTTCTTTTTTTAATGAAAACAGGAAGGGGGTCGAAGGGGAGCGGTAGTGAATTGAGCCTTCGGTGAAGGGTCAAGAGCCGCGGAAGACCGAACGCCGTCGAGGCGTGAGACGGACCCCCGCCGCCGGCACCAAAAAGAAGCAGTTTTCTGCTTCTTTTTTTAATGAAAACAGGAAGGGGGTCGAAGGGGAGCGGTAGTGAAGAACCGAAAAATACTTTTTTTATCCCGCACAAATGATAATCGTATTTATTTCATCACTTCTTGATTTTTGATCGATGAAGTGCTATAATATGGCTGCAGAATATTGCATAACAGAGATTCAAATTGCATTTTTTTGCAATAGCTTTGTTTAAATTAGGCGGCATTCGTCGAAATCGTCTTTTGCGCAGCACGGAAATCAGGATACGGAGGATTTTTATGATCTGGGACAGAGAGAGATATATCGCACACTGTCTTTTCGAGGATACGGGGCGTGAAATGTTTTGCGAGCTTTTCGGCCCTTTGCATATACTTGAGCAGGAATGGAGATCTGCCGGCGTACCGGAAGACGAGATCAATATGACAGCGTTCGGGTGGGATTACGTAAGAAGGTGCGGACTTGCCGGAAATACCGGACCGATCACGGACATTACTCCGAAAGTCCTTTCCGATACACCGGAAAAGACTCTTGCGATCGACGGCAGAGGGCGGCGAACGCTGCTCATCAAAAGTTCGGCAACTATCGCCCATCCTCTCGATTTTCCTGTCAAAACGCCTGACGACTGGCTTAAAATTAAGCACTGGTATGCCTTCGATGAAAAACGCGTTGACAGAGAAATGCTGGAAAAACAGCGTAAGGAATGGGAAAACGGTATCCTCACACATATCGGTATTCCGGGTGCATTCGATGAGCCGCGGGAGCTTATGGGTGAGGAGTGGCTGTGTATCGCCTGCTATGAAGAACCTGAAATGCTGACTGACATGCTTGAAACTTTTGCAGACACAGCCGTCAAAGTGATCGAGCGTGCAGGCGAGATCTGTCCGATAGACTGTCTCATCGTTCATGAGGATATGGCGGGAAGATCAGGACCGCTGTTTGGTCCGTCACAGATCAACGAGTTTTTCAAGCCCTATTATTCACGCGTATGGGAAGCCGCGAAAGCCTACGGCGCAAGACTTTTTTCGCAGGACAGCGACGGAGATATCTCACCCATTCTTGGTGAGCTTATAGACTGCGGGCTCAACTGTATCCATCCCATGGAGCCCGTTGGCGGCAATGATATTGTTGAGCTGAGAAAAAAATACGGTAATAAGATCTGCTTCAAGGGCGGTATAGATAAACATGCCCTTCGGCTCGGGCGTGAAGCGGTGAGAAAGGAGCTTGAATACCGCATCGCGCCGAACCTTTTCCACGGCGGAACTGTTTTCGCCCTTGATCACCGTATTCCGAACGGGGTCGATATCGAAACTTACCGTTATTATGTCGCTCTGGGACGCGAAATGCTCGGACTGCCTCAGCCGGATATGCCGGGCTGGGCGAGAATGGCGTTTTAAATATCAAAAAAAGAAGCGGGTTTTCCGCTTCTTTTTTATGCCTGTATGACTGTCTGTTTTTATACTCCGAAAAGGAGGTCTTCGTATGTGGGATACGGCAGATATTCCGTTCCGAGGAGCGTTTCCGCCTCATCTGCAGATTTTCTGAGCGTTTCCATTGCTGGAATTACGTTGTCTTTATAACAGAACGAAAGCTCTTTTTTGTCCGTAATGCTTCTTGCCGAGGCGACTGTCTTTTCCAGATATTCCGTTCCGTCGTAAATATCCTTGCAGAGCTTTGACAGCTTTGAAAGAACAGTTTTTTCCGGCTCAGGCAGGATCCCGATTTTTTCCTGTTTTATTTCAACCAGCTTTGCCAGATGTTCCTCATATTTGAGAATGGAAGGTATGATATCCTTTTTTGCCATATCTATCATCGTCAGCGCTTCTATGGAAACGGTATGGCAATAATTATCGTAAAGGATATCAAGACGGGAGAATATCTCTTCTTTCGTAAAAATTCTGTGCTTTGTGAACAGCTCGATATTTTTGTCGTCAATATATCTGTCGAGCGCTTCGGGCGTTGTTTTTATATTCAGAAGACCGCGTTTTTCCGCTTCTTTTACCCATGCGTCGTCATATCCGTTGCCGTTGAAAATGATCCTTTTATGCTCTCTGATCGTTTTTCTTATAAGCGTGTTCAGCTCGGACGTGAAATCGTCTGCGTTTTCGAGAACATCCGCAAACTGTTCGAGCTGTTCCGCAATGATAGTGTTCAGAATGATGTTCGGGCCGGAAATCGAAAGAGACGAGCCGAGCATTCTGAATTCAAATTTGTTGCCCGTAAATGCAAATGGCGACGTTCTGTTTCTGTCCGTGGTGTCTTTCGGAAAATGCGGCAGAACGTGAACACCGATCTCCATATCGGCGTTTTCTTTGTTGCTGTATCTGCTGCCGCTGTCTATCGCTTCGAGAATTCCGGTAAGCTCATCGCCGAGGAATATCGAAATAATGGCAGGCGGCGCTTCGTTTGAGCCGAGACGGTGATCGTTGCCTGCTGATGCTATAGACAGACGCAAAAGATCCTGATATTCGTCCACAGCCTTTATTACCGAACATAAAAACAGAAGAAACTGTGCGTTTTCATGCGGTGATTTTCCGGGTTCAAGCAGATTTATCCCGGTATCGGTAGCGATCGACCAGTTATTGTGTTTTCCGCTGCCGTTTACGCCTGCAAACGGTTTTTCGTGCAAAAGACATTTCATTCCGTGCCGCTCAGCCACGTTTTTCAGAATTTCCATCGTTATCTGATTGTGGTCTGTGGCAGTGTTTGTGTCTGAAAATATCGGAGCTATTTCATGTTGAGCCGGCGCCGCTTCGTTATGCTCGGTTTTTGCGAGAACGCCGAGTTTCCAAAGCTCCGTATCAAGGTCTTTCATGAATTCCGCAACTCTCGGACGTATCGCGCCGAAATAATGGTCGTTCATTTCCTGTCCCTTGGGCGGTCTTGCACCGAAAAGAGTTCTGCCGGTAAAAACAAGATCCTTTCTTTTGTTGAAAAGCTCTTTGTCAACAAGAAAATACTCCTGCTCGGCGCCTACGGTCGTAATTACTCTTTCTGAATTCGTGTTGCCGAAAAGACGCAGGATACGGAGAGCCTGTGTGTTCAGCAGTTCCATTGAGCGCAGAAGCGGCGTTTTTTTATCGAGAGCGTGTCCTCCGTAAGAGTAAAACGCCGTTGGGATGCAAAGAGTGTTGTCTTTTATAAATGCGTATGATGTGGGGTCCCAGGCAGTATATCCTCTGGCTTCAAATGTTGCCCGAAGCCCTCCTGACGGGAATGAAGACGCGTCAGACTCGCCTTTTATAAGCTCTTTTCCCGAAAACTCCATTATTACCGTTCCGTCTCCGACAGGCGATATAAAGCTGTCGTGCTTTTCGGCTGTTATGCCGGTCATTGGCTGAAACCAGTGCGTATAATGTGTTGCGCCCTTTGATACCGCCCAGTCCTTCATTGCGGTAGCAACCGTATTCGCAACGGTTATATCAAGGCTTTTGCCGCCTTTTACTGCTTTTTTGAGCGCAAAATACGTTTCTTCGGGCAGCCTTTCGCGCATTACCGCATCGTTGAATACGTAAGATCCGAAAAGTTCTGATACGTTCATGTCAGTCACCTTTGAAATTTATTTTTCTGAAAGAATTCTGTTTACCGTTTCCCTTAGATCAAGCAGCCACCTGTTTGAGTGCGGAAAACTGTTGAAATCTATTTTATCTGAAAGTCCGAAATCAATGAGAGCGATCGTTTTTTCTCTGCCTATCTTTTTTTCGAGCGCCTTGAGCGCGCGGTAATCCTGAAGTCCGTCATAAAAAACCTCAAGCCGCAGCGAGCAGACGGGAGTCCCGTCGTCTCCGGGGTAAACAATAAACGCGTCGCCCGAGGGATATGCCTCTTTTGCATCCGTAACGTAATACGGATCTATCTTTTCATAAGAAAGCACGGAATTCCAGAAATTATATCCCCATTGCAAAAAGCCCTTGATATCATATTTATAAAGCTGCACTCCGAGGATCCTGTTTCTCAAGGACGGCATTGCCATGAACCTGTTCGCAACGTCTTTATACTGTCCGCAGCAGTAATAGCACCACAGATCATTTACGCCGTTTTCAATGAACGGTCTGATGTGATTCGTTGAAACGACCGGTGTTTTTACCGCGCCGGTCTCGTAAAAACCGTAAGACGAAAGTGCGTCTATAATATTGAAATCGTCGCCTGTGTATTTTTTGAGCAGCGCCGCGGCGGCATAATATTTTTCGGGATTATCCGCGGACGGTTCGTCAGAAACATGAAAAAATACGCGGCTTTGCATATTTCTTTTTTTGAAAAACTCAACGAGAGAAGGAAGCAGCTGAGAAAGAAATTCAACATATTCTTTTCCGTACGCATCGGTTTCCCAGCCGAAAATGCGCCTTTCCTCGCCGTTTTCTTCCGCAATTATTTTAGGTGCGTATGCTGCGCCCCACTGCGTGTAAAGAGGCGCAAGTTCAAAATATTCAATGCCGTTTTTTTCTGCGGTATCGATCCACCGTATCAGTTTTTCAAATCCGAAAGAATAGCTGCTGCCGTCTTTTTTTACGTCAAGAAGCTGCACGGTGGTTCTTTCGTGCCCGA
>JAEEGI010001110.1_pt1 | contig 68127 bp, 72 predicted proteins | sample 8958751 | NCBI WGS metagenome assembly JAEEGI01 (sample SAMN16246545, study PRJNA631951) | gut metagenome | biome: gut microbiome; feature: rumen; material: KS-attached | host: Bos | place: Iran: Karaj | collected 2018-10
AAGATGTTAGAGGCTTCCAAAGCGAACTAAATTTGCCGCCTGCCGCGGGGCTATATTTTCCCGCGACGCCGCTTGCGCTATAGGTGTAAGCGTAGCGGACACATACGAAAATAAAAGGGAGTGGATGTTTCTCATAAATGAGACATCCACTCCCTTCTCTTTTCTAGTGCCGACGCTTCCACATAGTCGCTACGGAAAACATAGCCCCGCGGCAGGCTTAAAAACCGTGATTTTCAGTATTTGATCTCTCTAGGAGCTGAGATACTGAAATCTGGGCTTCTTTGACTCAGGGGGACGGAGTTAGGGAGTCATTTTTTTCGCCAAAATGGAAAAATAGAGGTATATAATCGTTCCAACTATACATTTATCCGCCCCGCCGGTGGATGTATCATTAGCTTAACAAAAACGAAACGGGATGACGTTCATCCCACCATTATCAAAGAGGAAGAAACATATGTTAAGTGACATAGAAAGTAGAGAAATCCAAGAGGCAATACAAGCAGCCGACAATGCGCTGTACCATCTGCAGAATGCAAGAGTGTACCTAAACAAAGCAAGTAACTGGGGCATCGTTGATATCTTAGGAGGCGGCGTCATCACCGGCCTACTAAAGCACTCTCGCATGGGTGATGCGGAGCGTGAAATCGAAGAAGCAAAATACGCGCTGCAACAATTCAGTCGAGAGCTTCGGGATGTGTCCGGTTACAGTTCCATTCACATCGATGAACTGATTACCTTTGCAGATTTTATTTTTGATGGGTTGTTAATGGATGTGATCGCACAGTCTAAGATTGCTGATGCCAAGCGTCAGTGTGACGATGCGATTCGTCAGGTTACAGGAATCCGCCGTGAATTACAAGAGAGATTAACTTATTAACGTTTGTTGGAAGGAGGAAATGATATGTTTACTTTTATTTTCTTAATTTGCATGTTTGGAATTTTTGGCAGACTGATTGGTTTTGCATTTGATATGGCTTGGGGATTGACTAAGGTATTGTTCACACTGGTATTCCTGCCGCTGATTATTTTATTCTTCCTCTTTAAAGGATTGTTATTCATTGCGATTCCAATCCTTGCAGTGGTAGGACTTGCCACCTTATTCAAATCCTTAGATGCACGCGTATAGCGTAAAGAACCGGAGACCTTAATGGCCTCCGGTTTTTCTTGCAAAAATACTAACAATAATGGTACCAATGAGCGCAATTACTCCGGAAACGAGCAACATTCCCGGGACCTGAATGTGGTCAATTAAGCTACCGCCCAGCAAGCTTCCAATCACGGCACCCAAGGTCACCGTCATAGTCATCAAAGCCTGTCCACGGGTCTGGTCCTGCACCGCTATGGTCTCATTCACATAGATGACGCTAATACCTGCGAACAAGCCGTATCCTAAGATATGCAAGCTCATGGCAAAATAGATCATCGGCATACCGGTTGCCAAGTACAGGCACAGATTCTTTAAGAAAAAGAACACCATAGATAATCGAAACAGGTTGGCTGAAGAAATCTTACGATTAATCCATGACAACAGAAACAGTGTCGGCAATTCAAAGATCGCTGCAACAGCAGCCGCATAGCCCATTTCTTTGCTGCCATACCCGTGATATTCCACAATCTGAAACAGGTAATTGTTCAAAATATTGTGACTGATAAAAACAAATACGTTGCCAAGCAGTACAACAGAGAACGCAGGATTTTCGCGAACAAAAGCAATCATGCCGCCGCCCTTTTTCTCTTGCACTTCCGATGGAAGCTTTTCTTCTTTTACTCCATGAAAATGAAATGTTGCAACTACAACTAAAAAGACAGCATAGAAGATAATCACGGATGCAATCACCACATCTTCATTCCACTTCTCCACCAAGACTCCAAGGACTGCAGCAACCGCAGCATAGGAAATGGAGCCAATGCCCCGGGCAATTCCGAAGTTGATTGACACACCACGGGACCGAAAAAACATGCTTAAGGAATAAGTGATCGGCGTAATCATCTGCTGGAAGGTTACCAGCAGTCCGTAGAGCAGCGCAATCAGCCAGAATGTTTTCCCTAGACCAAGGAGCAGGCCGGCCAGAACAATCATAATCATAGACAGGGTGATGAGGACCGGATGCAAAATCAGTTTTTTACTGCGATCCACAAATCCGCCTAAGGCCGGTTGTAACAGGGCGGAGAGCGCGCTGCCTGCTGCCATAACATAACCTACCTGGGTGTTGGTGAATCCCTTCGCAAGAAGGTACACGCTGGAGAATGCAAAAACAAGGGCAAAGCATCCCCAGAAAATTCCTTGGATCATACTATACTGTATGGTCGGTCTATATTTCATAATCCCATTGGCTCCTTAGAAGTTGCTGCCGTTCCAGCCCCAGTCGGTGACCGGATGATAGGTGACATACACGGCATCGCCCGGGATACCAAGCTTGCTTTCGAACAGCGCACAAATCTGTCCGGTTAATTTGTCATAGGAAGCGGCCGGCGCATTGCCGTATAAGCTAACGGACACGTAAGCACCCTTCTCTAACTTCTTGCCACCAAGCCACAGATCGTAAGCATCATCAATACCAACCATCAGATAGGTCTCTGTCTTATTCAATGTGGTAATAAGCTTGCCCAACTCGGATTTTAACTCTTCTTTTACCTCCGGTGTTACCGGAACCGTAATCTTCGAATCAATAAAAGGCATTGTCATTTCCTCCTTATTTATAAAATATACAAAATCAGTATATGCGATTCTACAGAGCATCGCTACTGAAAAATGAATCACGAACTCCGTCCCCCTGAGTCACTAGAAAATAGAAGAGCTAGTCTTGCTTGGAATGAAGCAAAGACTAGCTCTGAATATTTTTGTATGTGTCCGCTACGCTTACACCTATAGCGCAAGCGACGTCGCGGGAAAACATAGCCCCGCGGCAGGCAGTAAAATTAGTTCGCTTTGGAAGCCTCTAACATCTTCTCCTTCAACTGGTTCTCGATATTAACAAGTTCCTTCTCAGCCTCGGCACGCTTCTGCTTGCCTTCTGCCTGAATCTTGATCACCTCATCGATGGTGGAGATGAGCTGCTCGTTGGTGTGCTTCAAGGTCTCTACATCAACGATACCACGCTCGGATTCCTTGGCGCTCTCAATGGTAGCCATCTTCAGCTTGTCTGCATTCTTACGAAGCAACTCGTTGGTTGCATCGGATACTGCGTGCTGAGCGGCAGCAGCCTGGTTGGCATGCTCTACACCAAGAGCAATGACCATCTGATTCTTCCACAACGGAATGGTGTTCACGATGGTGGACTGAATCTTCTCGGACATTAAGGTGTCGGAGTTCTGAATCATACGAATCTGAGGAGCGGTCTGGAGAGAGATGGTTCTGGTTAATTCCAGATCGTAAATCTTCTTCTCGAAACGGTCGCACTTCTCAGCCAAATCCTTGGCAGCCTGTGCATCTTCTGGAAGACCGGTCTGTGCTGCGGTAGCCTGTAATTCCTTGAGCTTGGTGTTACGAACTTCCTCTAACTTCTGCTTGCCGGCAACGATGTACATGGTCAACTCACGGAAATAGGTCAGGTTGGCATCATACATCTTGTCCAACATCTTGATATCTTTTAACAGAATTGCCTGGTGCTTATCTAACTCTGCAGCGATGGTCTCCACATTGGTCTCAACCTTGCTGTAACGTGCCTGCAGGTTGGTTAACTTGTTGGCACCCTTCTTAAAAATAGAGAAAAGACCCTTCTCGTTCTCATCAACGTCGAAGTTCTTCAGCTCGCCAACTAAGTTGCTAAGCATCTCGCCGGTCTCGCCCATATCCTTGGTGCGAACGGAGCTAAGTGCATTCTCGGAAAACTCAGAGAGCTTCTTCTGTGTGCCAACGCCATAAGTCAAAATCGCGTCGGTGTTCTCAATGTCGATCTGCTGGGAAAAAGCATCTACCTGAGCCTGCTCCTCAGCGGTCAGCTGATAGGAATCGGTCATTTGGTCATCCTGTGCAACAACAGCAGGAACTTCATTGGTCTTAGGGGTAGCAGCCTCTCCAAAAGTAAGAGTAGGAGCTACGACTTCGAATTCCTTTACTTCGGTATCCATATAATCCTCCTTATGAATCGCCGCCCTGATGCGGCTGATTAACATTTTTTATGTGAAAGCACTATTCGTGCATTTCAGCCATTGCATTCTCGGTAAGACCGTCCTGTGCCATCATGGTCTTCATGACGGAGATATCACTGGAAACATCCCAGGCTGTGCGCTGGAACATCTGGTCCAAAAGATTGGCAAATGCCTGGTTGATGACATTCATGGCATCCTCAATCTCATAACGGGTGTTGCGAACATTCTCGCCTTCTCCACCCTGATTCTGAATATCAACATAAGCAACCAACAGCTTCTCTGTGGTTGGCAGATAGTAGGACATGAAACGACGTAATTCTCCGGCGCTCTTTGGTTCGGTCTGAACCTTATCGAAGATGCGCTTCATAATGTCTTCCAACTCGTAGAGCTTGTTGGACATTTCCTGGTCATCCGGAATCATATCATTGTAGTCCCGAACTTTGCGCAGGTAGGAGTGGCCTTCGTTCAGAAGTTCCTGAACCTCCGGGCTGATACCGGCTCTGCCAGCCTTCATAGCATCGTCCTCTGCCTTCTGAGCCAGAAGGGCATCTTCCTTGGCAGCACTAAGTCTTGCGGCTTCGGTACGCTGATACTCTTTGTACACGTTATCCGTCAACATCAAGGTCTTACGGTCTCGATCGAAGGTTGCGTAAGGAATGATGTTCTTAATATGCAGTCTCTGAATATCGGAGAGTACCTGCTTCGTGGAAAAACCGGAAGCACTGGCCAAGTGGTCAATGGAAATGTATTCCTGGTTGCCAACGATGGTTCCGTAGATTTTGTAGCGGGACAGAAGCTTGTTCCCCTTAATTCCGGAACGAAACAGCCCGAAGGCGGATAATAGTAATACACCAACGGTACTCATGCCAATCAAAAGTCCCGGCGTCATACCGACAGTGACAGCAGCTACACCCATAGAGAAGGTGGCCACACCAAGGCCGAAGGTTGTAATTCCGCCTACAACAGACTTGGCAATGTTCCCGCCGTTGGATACGTAACGGGGCATGAACGGAGTCCGGTTGTTACGGAAAGTGGTCTGGAATGTACGATTGATCATCGGCGGGGTCGTAGAACCCGGCATGGGCGGCGTATTCACCCGTGGGGAATTGCTTACATAGCCGGACTGATAGACGGTATTATTATTTACAGTTTCGCGAATGGTGCCGGCTGTGTGGCTGACGGTATCGCGAAGCTCATTTCCGAGATTTGTATAATTGTTGGTTTCGATGGCCCGAGTGACGCTGTCTAAAATCTCGCGTCCGGCATCGGAAAAGATGTCTTCCATACTCATAGTGATCCTCCAAACTTACCTTACTATTTTATCTGATTATATAAGGAAAATAAAGGACATTATCACTAAACTTGTGGTTGAAGGCAAATCTTAAAAAAATATAAACAAAGCGCCATTCGGTTGAGATTCCATGGGGACTTCTTTATAATTAGGTTGTTAAATGGGAAAAGTGAAAGCAGGTGTAAGCCATGAATGATAATAATGATTTTCGTGAAATTATAGATGAGGATGATCCTCGTCGTACTGAGATTGATACGACGCCGCAGGATGTGGTGGAAGATAAGGACGATTATGAGGATGTATGTTACGTTTGCCGACGTCCGGAGAGTGTTGCCGGCAAAATGATTCACATCCCGGGAGATATCTGCATTTGTAATGATTGTATGCAGAAGACCTTCGATACCATGGGAAGTTTCCAGGGCAATCCAATGACTCCGGACAGCGATAACATTGATTTTTCCGGCATGCCAAACATCAGCATGATCAATTTGAATGACTTAGGCGGATTTATGGGCGGCGGATTCGGAACACCGATGAGTCAGCGCCTGAAGAAAAAACAGGCCGATAAGAATGCCAAGCCGAAGGAAGCTCCGGTCATTGATATTAAGAATATCCCACCACCACACAAGATTAAGGCACTTCTGGATGATTACGTGGTAGGCCAGGATCACGCCAAGAAGGTCATGTCCGTTGCGGTATATAACCATTACAAGCGTGTGGCATCCTTGGAGAATCTGGTGGAAGAGGATGACGGCATCGAGATTGAGAAGTCCAATATGTTAATGATTGGACCGACCGGTTCCGGTAAGACCTACATGGTCAAGACCTTGGCCCGTCTTCTGGATGTACCCCTTGCCATTACCGATGCTACTTCCCTTACGGAAGCCGGCTATATCGGTGATGATATCGAGAGCGTGGTATCTAAGCTTCTTGCAGCAGCAGGCAACGATGTGGAGCGTGCAGAGAAGGGCATTATTTTTATCGATGAGATTGATAAGCTTGCTAAGAAAAAGAACACCAACCAGCGCGATGTCAGCGGTGAGAGCGTGCAGCAGGGGATGTTGAAACTCTTAGAAGGCGCAGAAGTGGAAGTCCCGGTTGGAGCCAGCAGTAAGAATGCCATGGTTCCTATGACCATGATTGATACCCGTAACATCCTCTTTATCTGCGGTGGCGCATTCCCGGATTTGGAAGACATCATCAAGGAGCGCCTCAACAAGGCGTCCTCCATGGGATTCGTAGCAGATTTGAAGGATAAGTACGATCACGAAGAGAATCTGCTTAGCAAGGTTACGGTAGAGGATTTACGGAAGTTCGGTATGATTCCGGAGTTCATCGGACGTCTGCCGGTCATCTATTCCTTGGAAGCATTGTCTGAGGAGATGTTTGTTAAGATTCTTACGGAACCGAAGAATGCCATTACCAAGCAGTATCGCAAGCTTCTGGCATTCGATGAGGTGAATCTGGAATTTACCGACGGAGCGTTGCATGCCATTGCCCGTAAGGCCAGAGAGAAGGAGTTAGGAGCCAGAGCGCTACGCTCCATCTTAGAAGAATATATGATGGATATTATGTATGAGATTCCGAAGGACGATAATATCGGAACGGTACGTATTACCGAAGACTACATTGAGAAAAAAGGCGGCCCGCAGATCATCATGCGCGATACCCAGCGTTTGGTGGAACATAAGGCTGCAGGAAATGGGGCAAACTAAAGATGCAATCATTCCGCATTACGGATGTCAAAGGATTTATGGCGCAACTCTTAACCAGAGAAGCCTTTGATTCCTTCCTTCTGGTGGAAGCCACCATACACAATCGTGTTGCTTATGTCATTGACGGCCATGTGGCCGGAGAAGCTACCCCTTGCGTTCCTTATGGGGATGTACGGCCGCTGTGCTTCGATATGATCAAAGGCAGTAAGACACCGGAGTTCTTCCAATTTGTGTTGCAACTTGCACCGGAAGTCAAAGACAAGTTCATAGAAGATAGTGATGTTGTTCTACAGAGTGCTGATGTATTAAGTCTCTCCATGAATATACGGTATCAGAACGATGAGCTGACAATCGTAACCGGAACGTCCCTTCGGATTTTTACCGTGGATCGTTCCTTAGAGCAGCAGTGGGATCAGTGGGTGCGACGATTCTTGACAGAGGGTAACTACACATTTGAGGAAAATGTGTAATACAATCTGACTGGAATGTCGATTTCTACTGACAAAATCAGCGAGTTTCCTTTACTTTTCAAAATCGTTATGCTACTCTAACTATGTTTAGAGCGTTCTAGACATAAATTTTTTTGGAGGTACTTTCTAATGAGCAAAGGTACAGTTAAGTGGTTTAACGGCCAGAAGGGATATGGATTTATCCTGGATGAGAACGGACAGGATGATGTATTCGTACATTACTCCGGAATCAACATGGAAGGCTTCAAGTCTCTTGAAGAGGGAGCTGCTGTTGAGTACGAAGTAGTAGAAGGCAACAAGGGTCCTCAGGCTGTTAACGTAACCGTTGTTAAATAAGGAGTATTTAGCAACACATAATCAGACTTGTTTTCATCGATGTACCTTTTGATTTTTAGAAATTATATGGGCGACGGAGATAGACAAATTGATTAGGGGAGAGAACGACATCCAAGTGATTGGATGTCGTTTTTGTTTTTATATGAAGAGAAAATGGATTGTAATACTTACAATTGTATCTGTCCTGCTTGGCTTGTGTGGGTGCGGACTGGATGATGTGAACTCCTTCATCGATGCTCAGGTGGCCAAGAGCCAAATCGGTGAACCGGAAGTGGTGGAATCGATTTCCGGGGACAAGTATGTCTATGGCACATTGAGCGAGGGGGAACAGCTAACCTATGATCAGCTGTTGCATGCCATTCTTGCTATGGACACCAATGTGCCGCTTACCACCAAGTCCGTGGATGAGGTAGACAAAGTCTACAACTGCATCCTGGCAGACTACGGAGAGCTGTTCTGGATTTCCGGATACTCCTACCAGACTTACCAGCGCCAGGACCGAGTGATTGGAATCTCTTTTACCCCGTCCTATACCATGACCAGGGAGACAAGAGACGCCTATCAGCGGGATATTGACGGAGTTGTGGACGAATGGTTGATGGAACTGCCGGATGGAGCCAGCGATTACGAGAAGGCGAAGTTCGTCTATGAAACCATTATTTCCCGTGTGGATTACGATATTGAGAGCCCCAACAATCAGAACATTATCAGTGTGTTTCTAAATCATGCTACCGTATGTCAGGGGTATGCGGATGCGGCGGCGTATCTGTTGGAACGATTGGGAATACAGTCCTCTATTGTGACCGGTATGGCCAACAATGAGAGCCATGCATGGAATCTGGTGCGTCTGGATGGGGAATACTATTATATGGATATTACCTGGGGCAACAGCCGCTATTTGAATGCGGATGCCACGGAAGGGAATATGACCAATTACGCGTATTTGAATATTACCGGGGAGGAAATTGCCCAGACCCATCGCAGTGAAGTGGTGTATGAACTTCCGGAATGCACGGCAATTGCGGACAACTACTACAATCGGGAAGGATTGTATTTTGCCGTATGGGATCCGGATGAAATCGGAGCCGTTTTTGCTGATGCTTACTACAACGGAGCCGATATTGTCTCGGTGAAGTTCGCCGGGAATGAACTCTACCAGCAGGCGGTGGATTACTACCTGACACAGGGCAGATTCATTGATTATTGCAGGGATTTAAGGTCACTTGCTTATATCGAGAGTCCGGAAATGAGCGTGTTGACCTTTATGTTTTAGTTTTATAAAATAGGTAGAAGGGGCAACCCGAATAAATTGTGGAGAGACGGCATGTACAAGATTATTATTGATAGTTGTGGGGAGATTCCTCAGAATTTAAAACAGGATGGTCGATTTGTAAATGTTCCGTTGACGTTGGAGATTAATGGCGAGGACATCATTGATGATGAGACCTTCGACCAGGCTTCTTTTCTTGAGAAGGTAGCGAAGAGTCCTACCGGTCCCAAGTCTGCCTGTCCTTCTCCGGCTTCTTATATGAAGGCCATGGAAGGCGACGCAGATCATATCTATGTGATTACCCTTTCCGCTCAGTTAAGCGGTTCTTATAACAGCGCGGTATTGGCCAAGAGCCTCTACGAGGAAGAGTTAGAGGATGAGGACGAAGACCGTGAGGTATTGATTCATGTATTCGATTCCAAGTCCGCGTCTATTGGACAGACCTTAATCGGAATGAAGATTGCAGAGTTGGAAGAGGCCGGATGTTCCTTCGAGGAAGTTGTGGAACAGACCGACGCATATATTGCCGAGCAGCATACCTTCTTTGTGTTGGAGACCTTAGAGACCTTACGTAAGGCCGGACGTCTTAGCAACCTGAAGGCAATGATTGCAGGAACCTTGAATATTAAGCCGATTATGGGTTCTACGGATGAAGGCAGCATCCAGCAGTTGGGACAGGCCCGTGGAATGGCCAAGGCATTGGATAAGATGGTAGAGTGCTTGATGGCAACCGCCATTCATCCGGAGAAGAAGATTCTTGCAATCTCCCACTGTAATGCGCCACAGGCTGCGGAACAGTTGAAGCAGCGTGCATTGAAGGCATGTTCTTTCAAGGATGTATTTGTTATTGATACCCAGGGCGTTAGTAGTATGTATGCCAACGACGGCGGTTTGATCATGGTATTATAGGAATGACATACGAAGAGATTGTACAGCGAATAGAAGAGAGTCATCGTTTCGGTAAGGCAAGTGGATACGAAGTCAGTCGCGAGATGTTGGAATTATTGGAACATCCCGAGAGCGGCATGCGTATCATCCACATTGCCGGAACCAACGGTAAAGGATCAACGGCAGTTTATGTAAGTTCTATCTTACAGGCTGCCGGTTTTTGTGTAGGTATGTTTACCTCGCCCCATCTCATTGATTTTACGGAACGCATTCGTGTAAACGGAACACAGATTCCAAGGGAGGATGTGGTGCGTCTAGGGGAGAAGCTCTTGGAGCTTCCCATGACCTTAGAGCCAACCATGTTCGATTATTGTCTGGGCATGGCGCTACTATTTTACAAGGAGCAGCACTGCGACTATGTAGTGCTGGAGACCGGACTTGGAGGACGATTGGATTCCACCAATGGGGTAGGCACATTGCCGCTGGTAAGCATCATTACCCGCATCGGATTCGATCATATGGCATATCTTGGGAATACCCTTAGCGCCATTGCTTCGGAGAAGGCCGGTATTCTAAAAGTCGGAACCCATGCCGTGCTGGGGGTGAATGATCCGGAAGCCGCAGAAGTCCTGCAGCAGACCTGCAGGGAACGCAGAATTCCTTATATGGATTTGAATGAGGAAACAACCCGGTGGGTGCGGGACTACGTACAGGAACATCGGAATGTGCTGATGCCGGGCACCTACCAGGTAGAGAATGCCATGAATGCGGTAGCGGCGATACGTATGTTGTACGAGATGAAGGAATTGGCGCCGCAGGTGGCAACGGAAGAAATACTGGATGATGTAATTCTGCAAGGGCTGCAGGCATCCGTTTGGCCGGGACGTATGCAGCAGGTAGGGGACAATCCAATTTTTCTTGTGGACGGTGCCCATAATCCCCAAGGGGTTCGGGCACTGCGGGAGAGCTTAGAAGAGCGATTCCCGGGAGAACAAATGGTGTTTCTTATGGCAGTAATGGCAGACAAGGATTATGAGCACATGATTGAGGATGTGTTGCCTCTGGCCCGTTGCTTCTATACAGTGACAGTATCTTCCGACCGGGCATTGCAGGGAAGCAAATTGGCAGAGCGAATCGCAGGACGTGGGGTAGAGGCTATGTATTTGGACGATCTGGATCTGGCTATGAAGCAGGCAAAAGAGCGTGCCCGCATGGAACATTGCCCGATGGTGGCCTTTGGTTCTCTGTATTTTATTGGTGGGATTTTGGAGAAGTTAAAAGAGGATGATAAAAACTAATTGGGAGGCGTTGAATGTACTTGGACTAAAACCGGGTGCTTCAATTGAAGAAATTAAAACTACATATCACAAATTAATGAAGGCATATCACCCGGATGCCAATGGAACCACCAAGGCTGACCCGTTGGTTTTTCGTATCCAGGAGGCATATGACTACCTGATGGACCATTACAACAGTAGTTACTATGCCAGTAACCATGCGGTTTCCGATATTCGGAAACATGACTCAACTAAAATCTTGGGGTCGGAGGATTCTCTTCGCCATGCGGCCACGAAGCGACAGCAGAAGGAAGACCGGTATAAGGCGGAAAAACGCATGAAACAGCGGCAGGAAGAGCGGAAGGAAGCACTCCTTCGGGATGCGGAAGAACTGCGAAAAGAGCGAGAATATCAGGAAGCAATGGACAAAATCCATGCCATTCGCGCCGGTGAAGTGGCAGCGGAAATTATTCGTGCCATGATTCGCGGCGATATTAAATAACGATTGAATAACAAAAACACCTCCTTATGGAGGTGTTTTTGTTAATTTAGGGTTCAATTATTGCCTAGGCAATGATTGTGAGGGGAGTATTTATTATATAAAAGATTACATCAGGCTAGCTACGCATGCCTCAACATCTTTCATATCAGCGGTAGGCTCGAAACGTGCAACTACGTTGCCGTCACGATCGATTACAAACTTCGTGAAGTTCCACTTAATGTCCGGATTCTGCTTGTAGTTCTTGTCAATCTTCTTCAGCATAATACCCATTGCAAGGGCTGCAGGGTTCTTACCGAATCCTTCGAATCCCTTCTGGGACTTTAAGTACTCGTAAACCGGAAGCTGGTTCTCGCCGTTGACATCGGACTTCTTCATCTGAGGGAACTGGGTGTTGTACTTCAATGTACAGAACTCATGAATCTCCTCATCGGTTCCGGGAGTCTGTCCTGCGAACTGGTTGCAAGGAATGTCGATAATCTCTAATCCTGCGTCGTGGTACTTCTCGTACATCTTCTCCAATGGCTCATAGTGTGGAGTGAATCCACAACCGGTTGCGGTGTTTACAATCACCATAACCTTGCCGGTGTAATCGGATAACTTCAATTCACTGCCGTCTGCCATTGGTACACTGTAATCATAAATACTTGCCATAACGATTCTCCTTTATAAAATGGGCTACGTTTCTTATATCTTTGATACAATTATATTGCATAAAATCTAAAAGTCAATAGGTATTTTAAAAATAATTATTAGGTTGCGAAGGCATACTATGATACAATGATATTAACTAGGGAGTTTATGGGGAGGGGGTACTTATGAAAATCATAGCAGTTGACGACGAGAAGCTTGCTCTTGAAGCTGTCATTACGACCATTCAGAAGTGCGGCCTTTCCGCAGAAGTCCAGGGGTTTCGAAGCGGATTAGAAGCGGAGGAGTACGTACAGGAACACGGCTGTGATGTAGCGTTCTTGGATATCGAGATGCGTGATATTTCCGGCATTGATCTTGCCAAGCATCTGAAGGATATCAATCCATCGATTAATATTATTTTTACCACCGGATACGGAGAGTTCGCCGGCGCGGCATTTGATTTGCATGCCAGCGGATACATTATGAAGCCGGTGACCAAAGAAAAAATAGAAAAAGAACTGGGCGCACTCCGCTTTGCTGTTGGAGCACCGAAGGAGAAAAAGCGCGTGGTTGCCCAGACCTTCGGCAACTTTGAAGTCTTTTTGGATGGACTTCCAATGAAGTTCAAGTATTCTAAGAGTAAGGAACTATTGGCGTATCTCATTGACCGAAACGGTGCGTTATGTACCACCCAGGAACTGTTGGCGGTTCTGTGGGAGGACGATGATGAGATGGGCAATCATACGTCCTATTTTAAGAATGTAAGATCCGACCTTCTGGCTATTTTAGAAGAGGCCGGAGTTGGGGATATTATTGTTCGCCAACGTGGCGGAATCGGTATTATCCCAAGCAAAATTTCCTGTGATTATTACGACTATTTAGCCGGGAATCCTACAGCCAAGGCACAGTACCAGGGCGAATACATGGTACAGTACAGCTGGAGTGAGATGACCCATGGCTTGTTTGAATAGGAGCGATGCTGCATGAATGCGGATTATTTATTTGCCACACTGGAATTGTGGGGTGGAATCTTCTGCGTTGTGGGTGCGATTTTTCGCTTCATGATGCGCAAAGTATATCGGGTTGCGACTTTTGAGATGGTTAGCATGCTATTGCTGAGCGCTCTGATGATGGTGTCAGACTTATGCTCGTTCTTCTTCCGGGGACAGATGAGTACGCTGGCACTGTTTCTTGTGCCAATCGGGAACCTGCTCATGTTCTTTTTGCCTTATCTGGATTTGATGTTCTACGGTTCCTATCTATGGAAACATTCCAAAAAAGATTATAACAATCGCATGATTATCAATGTGCTCTTTGGCATTTGTGTTTGTGCCATGGTACTTACGATTGTGGCGATTTTTAATAATATGTATTTCTATGTGGACGCTTGGAATTATTATCATCGCGGGCCATACTTCTGGGTGTCCCAGATGATTGGTGTGGCGGCATTCGTAGATGTCTTCATCATGATTATGTACAACCGGAAACACTTGGGACCGGTGAAGTTCCTTGCATTTACTACCTATATTATTTTCCCGTTTATCATGCATATTACCCAGGCGTTGGTGTTCACGCTGATTTCCCGCTTGAATGTGGGCATTGAGATTTCCGTGCTTTTGATTCTGATGATTATGATGTTGGAACAGAATCGCACCATGGACCGCCAGCAGAATGAGATTTCCGAGCAAAAAGAGGAACTGTTGCGAAGGGAGCGGGCCATCAACGAGATGCAGATTCGACTGGTTATTTCTCAGATTCAGCCCCATTTCCTATATAATGCGTTGAATGCAATTTACTATCTGTGCGAGAAGGATAGTGCCAAGGCACAGGAGGCCATCAATAATTTCTCCGATTACCTGCGAGGCAATATGGACGCCCTTTCGGGAGATTCTATGATTCCGGTGGGGAAGGAACTGCAGCATATTCGAAGTTACCTGGCGTTGGAAAAAATGCGCTTCGACGATGACTTATATATTGAATACGATATCGGCGCGAAGGATTTTATGGTGCCGGCATTGTCCCTGCAACCCATTGTGGAGAATGCGGTGAAGCATGGATTAGGGAAGCAGATCGGTGGTGGAACCTTAAAGATTTTTACCTACGATCGTGGAAATCATTACGAGATTATTATTATGGATAACGGTGTGGGATTTGATCCGATGCATCCGAAGCACATGGATGGCCGAAGTCATGTGGGCGTGGAAAATGTGCGGAAGCGTTTGGAAACATTGTGTGACGGGCAGTTGGAGATGGAATCGGCACCGGGTATTGGAACAAGGGCAATTGTCTCCATTCCTAAGAATGAACGGACAGCCATGCGGGAGGGGACATGGAATTAATTAATGTATATTTGGAAGTGTTTGCGACGATTGTCGTCTTCTTTTTGATGATTGGTTGCATTCAGTTTAAACAAATCTTTAACCATGCATCCAGCCTGTTTATTCGCATACAGGTGTGGAATATTACGATGCTTTTATGTGACGCGCTAACCTGGGGGATGATCTATCACGCCCATCAGGGATATCATATTTCGATGGTGATTCTGGAGATTGCAGAGTGCGGCATCTATATTTCTTATTATATGATGATGCGCACCTTCATTTGTTACCTGATTAGTATGATGAAATCCAGAGTGGCGGTGGGACGATGGGTGCGTCGTATCACAGATGTGGTCTGCTTTTTTTCAACACTGTTATGGTGTATATCCGCCTACAACGGAATTATTGTAAGTGTGACACCGGATGGACTCATCATTGGCAAGCTCTACTGGTTAGGACAGGTCGGCGGGTACATCTGTGTTATTATGATTTTGTATCTGATTATTGCTCACTGGAAGGTCCTTGGGAAAGACGGATATATCTTGTTGTCTTTTGTCGTGTTTCCATTGGCGGCATCTCTGATGCGCTCCCTGTTGCCGAAGATTTCCTTGATGGATTTGGCCATGACGCTATCCACGGTGCTAATTTACAACTTTGTCCATGTGGGGGCAGCCCGTGTGGCGAAGCAGCATGAGGTAGACTTGGGAGAGACCCAGATGCAGTTGATGACCTCCCAGATTCAGCCCCATTTTATTTTTAACTCCTTAAATACCATATACTATTTGGTGGAGAAGGATCCGGCGTTGGCGCAGAATGCAATCAGTACCTTCTCGGATTATCTTAGGGTGAACATTGAGAGCTTGAAGTCCACATCCTTGATTCCGTTTTCGAAGGAATTGGAGCATGTACAAAGTTATCTATCCTTGGAGAAGATGCGCTTTGATGATGAAGTGGAATTCCGCTACGAAATCTATACGGATCGTTTTATGGTTCCGTCGTTATCATTGCAACCATTGGTAGAAAATGCGGTAAAGCATGGCATTGGAAAGAAAAATGGTGGTGGCGCGGTAATCATCCGAAGTTATGAAGATGAGGAAAATATTTATATTGAGGTGGAAGATGACGGCGTTGGATTTGATGTGAGCGGAATCAAGGAAACATCTTGTATGGAGCATGCCGGCGTAGGAATCGAGAATGTCAGACGCCGCCTGAAGTCCTCCTGTGACGGTCGAATTATAATTGAAAGTGTCGTGGGAAGCGGAACGAAGGTGAAGCTAGTCCTGCCGAAGGAAAACAGTGTACAGAACATTTTGCTGGAGGCATAATGGGAGGGTACGTTGATTTTTGCGGGCAGGTTCGCTATACTTGAATGCGTTGGGTGATGCCCAATACAATGAATGTAGTAAGGGAGTGGCAGATATGAGCCAGGAGAAAGTAGATCTTAAAAAAGAACAGAAAAAGAACCGTAAGAAGTTAAATCGCAAGGCGAAGATTCAGCGTATTACAGCAACTGTATGCAGCGTTGTGGTATTGTTGGCCGCTTGCGGATGGATTGGATATTCCGCATATAAGACTTATGAACAGAGCAAGGCAGAGGCTGAATCTGCAGAGGCACCTACCTATACACCGGTAGATTTGACTGCGATTTCCGATTATGTTTCTACTCTGAATTCGGAAGAGAATTCTGAGGAATAAATTTTTAAAATTTGTTGTTGACAAAGGCGAGGGGTTCAGATAGAATAACACTTGTCGTTGAAACGGCAACAGATGCGATAGTGGCGTAGTTGGTAACGCGCGACCTTGCCAAGGTCGAGACCGCGGGTTCGAGCCCCGTCTATCGCTCTAAAATAAAAGAACCACACCATGAGGTGTGGTTCTTTTATTTTACGTGCGTATAGATGGTAGGCGAGAACCCGCCAGCGGGTGAGATTCTCGCCTGCCGGCTCGGTCGTTGCTCCTTGCTGCGCAAGGGTCGTCCACTGGACGACCGCAACCCTCGCTATGAGCACTTACACTAGAAGAACAGAAATCTTTGATTTCGTTGTTCTTCTGCGTGCAGAGCAGATGGTGCGAAGCAGCATCTTACGTGCGATGCATGCGGAACACTTAGTGAAGCGAAGCTGAGCTTACGTGTTCCGTAGTCTATCGCTCTAATAACACAAAATGAGACACGCCAGATGGTGTGTCTTTTTTTGTGCGTATGCAAATATTCTGAACAATTTACAAATTTTCTGAATATAGCTTGCTATATGCCTCGAAAAATGCCATACTATAATTGCATGTGAATTTTATATCAAGAGCAAATGTTAAATGGTATGTTCGGGGGGGGATTAACAATAAAAAGAATCATAGCATGCATTTTAGTTATATGTGCCCTTTTTTGCGAAGGGTGCGTGAAAAGTGAAAAGCAGGAATATGCGTTTAGTTATAAAGAAGATGGTTCTGTCGATCTAAGTGAAGGATATATTGCATTGGGGCTTAGACAGAATGGTCGTGTTATTGATAATGGAAGTACACTACAGGTGCAAGGAAATAAATTATCGTTTGGCGTGAATTTTCAGCAAAACGAATCCCAAAAGGTCGAGTACGGGTTGATTGTATTGCTAGATTATCGCCAAGAGTATTATTCGGTTGATGATGAAAGAACGAATTTCTATAGATTTTGTCTGGAAGGTAAGGATGATAAGAATATAGAGGTTACGATTGATCTAACTGAGCAATATGCTAATAAACTTTCTTACCTGATCATTCCAGAACCAGGATTATGTGACTTCAGCTTAGACAAGGAAAACGGAGTAAAGGAATTACTTCGGTCTATGGATGTTTTTGGCGGATATGCGTTGATAGAGCAAGAAAAAGGAAAGGTACAGCCCATTGAGGGCGTTGAATTAGAGGCATCTTCTCTTGACGGCGAAATATCTGGTTTTGGAATATTGGATGAGAACAATGGCGACAACCTGCTAATAACCGTACATCCTAATGAACAACGCACAGTGCATATAACGCCGTGGGACGAAGATGGTCATGATTATGTGCTCTTATATTTCTGTGATTGGGAGCAGTTATCGCTTGATGGAAACGAACCGTACCGTATGTATAAGAATCTTAGGGGGGATAATTATGCTTACTTTGATACAATTACGATACCGGATAAAACTGGAGTAGGGCAGATGTTATTACTGCGCGAAGATGGCTTGGTGCTAAGTATTGAAAGAACGCCACGATTTGATGTTAGATAAGGAGGGAAAAGATGTTGAAAAAGGTTTGTGCATTTTTACTTATTATTATTTTATTGCCTATCTCTATTACAGTTAATGCGCAAGAGTCGCAAGTCTCCCAAAATTATATTGAGGACCAGTTTGCTGGCATGGAACCAGATGCTGTTGTGGCGGGAGAAGACATTGCAACACCAACTAGTTTTTGGGAAAAAATGAAAAATATCATCCGCTTAAAAGGAAACTCTGTAACTTGCTGTCATGCTTTGAAAATATATGATAGCCAAAAAACTGCTATGGCAGAATCGTATACTCAGAATGGATATATGGATGTAATAGATACTTTGTGTACTGCTTATGGACCGGATGGCTGGCACAAGACAGATCACCAGAGACTGGATTATGGAAAGGTGTATGGATGCAATGCAAGTGTATCTGTTCCTAATGGTCCGCTTCCACTTAGAATTTCAAGTGCATATTCAACACATACCTTTACTAGAGCTGGATACAATGGTGTAAATGAAACGCATAGTTGGTATGAGTGATAATATTTTCAGGCAATGCAAAATTACTTGGTGGATAAAAAGAAATGCTCTTTTATGATTAATAGTGAGCGACGATGAAACGACTATCCCCCCTTTTTTTATGCTGGGAAACAGAAAGCTAGGAGTAACGACTCCTGGCTTTTTTATTTTCTTCACGAACGGGGATATGCGTTTAGTTATAAAGAAGATGGCTTGGTGCTAATTATTGAAAGAACGCCGCGATTTGATGTTAGATAAGGAGGGAAAAGATGTTGCAATCCCCATAGAATCGTGATAATGTTTGATTATTAAAAAGAAAGAGCACATTGTGCATAGGTGAGGAAATGACAATTCGATAATTTGATTTAAGTAGTTACAGATGATTGAAAAGCTGCTGCGAGCAGCTTGTTTGTGTACGCTTAAATTAGATTATCATGCAGTCCGAGCCTATCTTTATATATAGGTTTATTTGTGTGAGTCTATTTTGCGTACGCAGAATGGACTTTTTGCGTATAAGGAGGACCTATATGTTACAAGTAAAGAACTTAACCATCACGCATCGCAAAGACTTGCGTGTGATATTAGATGATTTCAATATGACGCTGAATAACGGGGATAAGGCGGTGATTATCGGCGAAGAAGGCAACGGCAAGTCTACGCTACTAAAGTGGTTGTATGATCCTGACATGGTGGAGGATTATACAGAGTGCCGTGGTGAACGTATCCTGGGGCGAGAGCGTATGGGGTATCTGGCACAGGAACTGCCGCAAGAGGACCGAGAGAAAAGCATCTATGAGTATTTTAGCCAGGCAAATCTGTTCTTTGACCAGACGCCGAAGGAGTTGGCAGAACTGGCGAGACGATTCACACTGCCAAACGACATCTTCTACAGTGAACAGAAGATGGGAACCCTTTCCGGTGGTGAAAAGGTTAAGGTACAGCTGATGCGCCTGCTCATGGATGAGCCTACGGCGCTGCTACTGGACGAGCCATCCAACGATATCGATATTGAGACCTTGGAACTGTTGGAGCAACTCATCAATGAGTGGAGGGGAATCGTACTCTACATTTCTCATGATGAAACCTTGATTGAACGCACGGCGAACGTCATGATTCATTTGGAACAGATTCAGCGGAAGACAAAATCCCGCTATACCGTGATGAAAACTAACTATACCGAATATATCAAGCGCCGGGCCGATGCCTTTGCCCATCAGGCACAGATGGCAGAGTCTGATCGTAGAGCCAAGAAGCAGCGGGATGAGAAGTATCGTCGCATTCTACAGAGCGTCAATCATGCCCAGGCAACTATCAATGGTGCGGGTAAGGATCTGGCGGATAAAATGCAGGCTGCCCATAATCTTAAGGATAAGATGCATACGGTAAAATCTATGGGACGCCGGTTTGAAAAACAGGATGAACAGATGACAGAGATGCCGGAACAGGAGGAAGCAATCTTCTTCAAGCTGGGCAAGGAAGAATCCAAAATGCCGGCGGGCAAAACCGTGGTGGAGTATGCCTTGGAGGAACTTCTGGCCCCGAATCAATCGAAGATTCTGGCAAAAGATATTTCGCTTTGTGTCCGTGGGCCGGAGCGCATTTGTATTATTGGAAAGAACGGTGTTGGAAAAACAACGCTTCTAAAACAAATGGCAGAGGAACTGTTGCAGCGGAGAGATATTCGGGTACAGTATATGCCGCAGAATTATGAGGATTTGTTGGATTTCAATCAAACTCCAGTGGAGTTTTTGGATGATACCGGGGATAAGGAAGTCCGCACCCGCATCCGAACCTACCTTGGTTCCTTGAAGTATACGGCTGACGAAATGGATCATCCCATCGGAGAATTGTCCGGTGGACAGAAGGCCAAGGTATTGCTTCTGAAGATGAGTTTATCGGATGCCAATGTGCTGATTCTGGATGAGCCTACCAGAAATTTCTCTCCTTTGTCCGGGCCTGTCATCCGACAGATGATTTGCCAGTTCCCGGGGGCAGTCATCAGCATTTCTCATGATAGAAAGTACATCAAGGAATGTTGCACCAAGGTCTATGAACTGACTGCCACTGGACTTCGTTCAACCGCTGGTTCAATGGATTGAAGTCCTGTGTGGATAGAATTATAATGTCCAAAGAGTATAAGTAAGGGAGGAAAATCCATGGATTCTTTTGCTATGTTTTTCGGAGGTATTCTGCTAATAATCGCGTTGGTTTTTGCCTATGTGGTATGGCAGATTTTTGGTGGTGCGAATCACACCATAAACGATGATATCGCAAGAGCGGACGAGGAAAATGTGGAAGATGCTAAGGATGCCCGTCGGATGATGCTAATCCTACTTCCCATTGTGATTGCCATGTTTGTACTGGCGATTCTTATGCTGACCGGGTACTATCGATACTTCAATATGGTGGGTGTCGGTGTTACAGCCGGAGGTGTATTGTTTACCTACATTGGTATCATCATTCGAACATCCGCATCGAGAAAGAATACACGATGCACATCCCGCTGCACAGGCCGAGTTACAGAGCATGTAGAACAGGAAGACAGTGAAGGACATATTTCTTATCATCCGGTGTGTTCTTATACGGTGAATGGGAACGACTACGAGTTCACTAGTAGCTATGGCGGAGGGGAACGTTCAATTCCTCCAATTGGAGAATCTATCGAAATCTTCTATGATCCGGTAATGCCGAAGGTTGCGTACAGCTCCTTTGATCGTAAGTCCGGCACGACGCTGGTAAGATGGTTCTTAGCATTTGGAATACCAATGACTCTGATTGGTCTTGGAATCCTGCTTCGGAATAGCCATTTGTTTATGATGATCCGCGCATGGATTTACGTACATATGATGTAAAAAAGGTCACCTCTTCGTGAGGTGACCTTTTCTTAATTAGAATGTAACAGTTTCCGGAGCGTCAGTGAAGGAACAGAAGGTTGCAGTGGCATCTTCGAAATAGAAGACTGCAGTATTCTCATCCTCTGCACTGTACATGTTCTGAAGGGATGGATACGCATCCAACATGGATTTCTTCGCTTCGAAGCGGTCATCTAAGACCAGCTTGCCACTGAGGCGAATCCACTTGCCGGCAGCCATAGCGGAAATCTCCACCTTCGGGTTAGCAAGAATCTGCTTGGCAACGTCCTTGGACTTACCGGTCTGAATGTACAACTTGTTCTCAAAAATATGAGCCGTTCCGAATGGACGAACTCTTGGCTGATCGCCATCAACAGTTGCCAAGTAATAAGTGTTGGCATCTTTTAAAAACTGACATACACGCTCTATGTTTTCCATAAAAACCTCCTCATAAGATGTGTTTGATACTAACAACTGTATCATAACGCATCTTTTTTAAATTATACACAACTTAATTAAAAAACAGGTAGCCACCGATAGCCGCAATCAAAATGGACAGCAGGTAAGAGCTATTGATAATCACAAAGTTACGGATGGAGCAGATGAAGGTTTTTTCCTTGATCTGCTCCTTTTTGAATATAGATACATTCTTCCAAACCATTGGGAAGGAAAGAAGAAATGTCAGAGCAAAGGGATTCAAAATTCCCAATACCACCATCAGAATCACGGCGATGTAGCAGCTGTAATACAGCCATCCGAAGAGCTTAACGGCGGTAGGTTGTCCGATATAGTGAACCAGGGTGAGGCGATGCACAGCTTCATCCTTTTTTAGGTCGCAGGTGTTGTTGGCCAGCATGATGTTGGCGGTGGTAAACGTGGTTACCAGTGAGAACAACAGAAAGCTAAGCAGCGGTACCACTTCAAGGGAAAGGGTGATGGTCTCGAAGGATAAGTGCAGACTTAAGTAGTAGCTTGGGTTATTGATGTAGAGCATCAAAAACGGAATGAACATACCATATGCAATCCCGGAGAACAATTCGCCCATCGGAATGCGGGAAATGGGAATCGGTCCGAAGGTGTAGAAGATGCCCAGCAAAAAACAAAATGCGCCAAGGAGCAACACCACAATGCCGGTGCGATAGGCCAGATACAGTCCCAGGACAGTGCTTAAAGAAAGCATGGTAATAATAGAAACAAACGCAGCCTTCCTTGGAATTGGAAGCATCTCCGGATAATCCTTGCTGTCAATGTAGTTATTGATACCGGTGGTGGTCAGATCGAAGACGAACATGGCAATGAAAAAAATCACCATCAGCGGAACGTTGATGGGTTGCTTCTGATAAATCATAAATGCCAAAGTGTTCACAAAAGCGAACAAACTTGTGATCTTTGTCTGAATTTCTACGAATTTTAAAAATCTTTTCATAAGCTACAATCCTTTATCTATCAATTGTTTTGGCTTTTGAATAATAGCACAAAATATAATTTTTGACAAATTAATAACAAAAGATGTTGTTGTGTGCAATCATTTGTGGTAAAATGCAAAAGCACCCTATTTCCGGTTGCGTGAAATAGGATGGTGCACAACCTATTAATATTTGTTATAGAAAGGAACTATTATGACGAATATTGTCGTAATCGGAGCAGGTTACGCAGGTGTACTTGCTACCAAAAAGCTCGAGAAAAAACTTCGCAAGAAAAAGCTTGCAGACGAAACACAGATTACATTGATTGATAAGCATCCGTATCATACCATGCTTACCGAGTTACATGAGGTCGCTGCGTGCCGTGTAGGTGAAGAGAGCGTCAAGATGAACTTGGACCAGATTTTTGCCGGTCGTAAGGTGAACGTCGTTCTCGATACCGTTACGAAGGTTGACTTTGAGAATTGTAAAGTTCAGGGAAAAAATAACGCATATGACTATGACTACCTGGTTGTAGCAGCAGGTTCCAAGCCAACCTATTTTGGCGTAGAAGGGGCCGAAGAGAACAGCTACACCTTATGGTCTTACGACGATGCAGTAAAGCTTCGTGATCGTATTCATGATTGCTTCCGTATGGCAGCAGATGAGACCGATGAGGCGAAGCGTAAGGAGCTCTTAAGCTTCTATGTTGTAGGTGCCGGCTTTACCGGTGTTGAGATGGTTGGTGAGTTGGCTGAGTACACACCAATCCTTTGTAAGAGATTCAACATCAAGCGTGAGGATGTCACCATCGTTGATGTGGATGGATTGTCCCGTCCGGTACCGATTTTGCCTGAGAAGTTATCCAATAAGGTAGATAAGCGTCTTCGCAAGATGGGCGTTGATGTGGTAATGAATGCCAGCGTTGTTGGCGTTGGTAAGAACTTCATTAAGTTGAAAAAGAACGATGAGGTTACCGAGCATGTTGCAGGAACCGTTATCTGGACCGCAGGTATCGAGAGTTCCGAGATTACTTCTGACATTGCAAAAGAAGTAACCAGTGGTGGAAGAGGCAGAATTCAGGTAGATGAGCATCTTCGTTCCGTTGACCATGAGAACGTGTATGTCATCGGTGATAACATGCTTTACACCGCTCCGGGTGAAGAGCGTCCGGTTCCGCAGATGGTTGAGAATGCAGAGCATTCCGCTGCAACGGTTGCGAAGAATATTATGGCGGATATCACCAAGAAGGGTGAGATGGAAGCCTACAATCCGAAGTTCCACGGTGTCATGGTATGCGTCGGTGGACGTTACGGTGTTGCCCGTGGAGGTATGGCGAAGCATCAGATCAACTTCGCATCCTTCTTTGCAATGTTTGCGAAGCATTTTATCAACATTATTTATTTCATCCAGGTGATGGGATGGACCAAGGTAATTTCTTACCTGAAGCATGAGTTTTTCACCATCCGTAACAGACGAAGCTTCCTTGGCGGACATTTTTCCAACCGTACACCAAGCTTTATGTTAGTACCGCTTCGCCTCTGGGTTGGAGCTGTTTGGGTATATGAAGGTGTCATGAAGATTTTGGAAGGCTGGTTTGAAAAGCCAATGTTAACCGGCTTCTTCGGTGGTGCTAATACCTGGTTTGATACCTTGCTTGGACGTATTGATCCGGCAGCTGCTGATGCGGTAGCTTCCGCTTCTACGGAGGCTGTTGACGCTGTAGCTTCTGCTTCTACTGCAGTTGCTGACGCTGCTGTACAGACCGGAACCGTCATCTTCGATTGGAACTTCAAGTTGTTTGAGACCATTTTGGTATCCGGTACCGACCTTGCATCTTCTACGCTTTCCGATATTGCGTTCAAGATTCAGGTTCCGTTTGTAGATTGGTTTGTAAACAATGTAGTACTTGCCAGCGATGGAATGCAGATGTTCATGCAGATTTTCATCGTCATCATGGAAATCCTGATTGGACTTGGACTGATGGGTGGATGCTTCACCTTCCTGTCCGCAGGTGTGTCCTTGGTATTGCAGGCAATGTTTGTAACAACAACAGGTTTATATTTGAATACGTTCTGGATGATTTTTGCCGGAATTGCTTTATTAATCGGTGGCGGATATACCCTTGGAATCGATTACTACCTGATGCCGTTTTTAAAGAAGAACTGGCAAAAGGTCAAGTGGGCGAGAAAGTGGTATTTGTACAATGATTAATCGTAGTTTGGATTATGAAACTGCCTTTTTGGAAGTGAAAAAAGAAACTGCAAAAATCATAACATCCGGCCCGGCCCTAGTGAAAGGTTATGTGTCTTATTTAACCGAGACCACAGGCAAGATGATGCGTGCAAGAGCATTGCTTGCCTGTGCCATGGATGAGAATGGGCAGGTCCCTTATGATGCGGTTCGTTTTGCTGCTGCAGTGGAGGTACTTCACCTGGCAACATTGGTACATGACGACATTATGGACGATGCCGATCTTCGCAGAGGCCAGGAAACATTACAGAAAAAAGCCGGTAAGCGCATTGCCGTTATTTGCGGTGATTTCCTGCTGGCAGCAGCCATTCGGGAGGTCTCTTCCGTACAGGAGCAGGATCGATACAAGAGTTTTGATTTTTCAAAATACGTACAGAACATTGCGTTAGGAGAGCTGCGTCAGAACATCAACAATCGGAATTTTCGGTTGCAGCCGTTCCGTTATCTGTCCATTATCGACGGCAAGACGGCGGCGCTGTTTGAAGCATCCTATCATGCCGGAGCTTTGTCTGGTGAAGCGGATGCTCGTGTTCAGAAGCTGTATCGGAAGCTTGGACGTTATACCGGTATTATTTTCCAGTTAACGGATGATTGCATTGATTATGAGAATTCCAGCGATAGCGCTTTGAAGCCGGTACAGTCGGATTTTGAAAATGGTGTGGTGACATTGCCGCTGATCCATGTATTTGATTGTCAGCCGGAATTGATTGCGAAGGCAGAAAATAACGAACTGACGAAGGAAGAAGTGTTTGATGCGGTAAAGCGCCATGACGGTGTGGGATACACCCACCGTATGGCCAAGAAGTACTATGACTTGGCCAAGACAGCTATGCATCAGATTGGCATGAGTAAGGAGCAGGAAGCGATTCTTGGCGGACTGCTCGAGAAGGCTTATGTCGGATTAAAAGGGTGATATTTCTAGTGCTTCGGCACTAAAAATATAAAGAACTATTTCATGATGAAGAAAGGGAACAAAACATGAAAAAGAATTTAGTTGCATTAATGTGTGTTGCAGCTTTATCCGCAACCACATTCGTTGGATGTGGCGCTGATGAGGCAGCAGAGGTAGCAGAGGCTCCTGTAGCAGAGACTCAGGTAGCAGAGGAGACAACTCCTGCTGTATCTTCTCCTGTAGCTGCAGAGGGTGAGCTTCTTACCGGTATCGGTACTGTTGTAGGAATTGATTCTTCTGTAGACGCTTCCGCTGATGCAGAAGGAACTGCTCAGTGCGATGCTACAGTAGCTGCAGTAACCGTTGATTCCAACGGTGCAATCGTTGAGTGTGTCATCGACATCGCTCAGACCAAGATTGGTGTAAGCGCTGACGGTAAGATCACTTCCGACTTAAATGCTGAGTATGCTTCTAAGAGAGAGCTTGGCGATGATTACGGTATGAAGAAGGCTTCTTCTATCGGTAAAGAGTGGTATGAGCAGGCTGACGCTTTTGCTGAGTGGGCTGTAGGTAAGACTGCTGCTGATATCAGCGGTATGGCAATCTCCGAGGGTTATGCAGGAGATGCAGATCTTGCTGCTTCCGTATCCATTCACGTAACCGGTTTCCAGGCTGCTGTTCTTGAGGCTATGAACAATGCAGTAGCTGGTGGTGCAGCTGAAGGAGATAAGCTTGGTTTAGGACTTTCCACTAAGATTTCCAACTCCAAGGACGCTGCTGAGGAGGATGGTGTTGCTGAGGCTTATACCACCATCTCTGTTCTTACTGTAAACGAGGAAGGTGTCATCACAAGCTCTATCCTTGATGCTGTTCAGGCTAAGATTACCTTCGATGCAAATGGTGTTATCACTGCTGATAAGAGCGCTGACGTTCCAAGCAAGAACGAGCTTGGTGCTGCTTATGGTATGAAGAGCGCTTCTGCAATCGGTAAGGAGTGGAACGAGCAGGCTGCTGCTTATGCTGCTTACACTGTAGGTAAGACAGTTGATGAAGTTCAGGGTACTGCAGTAACAGAAGGTCGTGCAGCTGATGCAGATCTTGCTGCTTCTGTTTCTATCCACATTACAGATTTCAACGCTGTAATTGCTAAGGCTGTTGCCAACGCAAAATAATTTGTCTAAAATTTAGATTGTACGAGGGGGCGTGCATCCTTGCACGCTCCCTAATTTTTTGTATGGGTGGAGTTATGAACAAGACCAAAATTACTTCAGTTGTTATTATTCTATTATTGATAGTCCTAATACTGTTGGCGCAGTCCGGAAGACTGTTCGGGCGCGGCGGGCAAAGTGAACCTGAGATGCAGCATTACACCGCAACCTTCCTGGATATTTTTGATACCAGGACAGAGATTGTTGGATTTGCAACATCGGAAGAAGAGTTTCGCAAACAGGCGGATGTGGTAAAAGAGCGTTTGGTTTACTACAACAACCTGTATGATATTTACAACGATTATGAAGGCGTAAACAACATTAAGACCATCAATGACAATGCCGGAATTGCACCGGTGGAAGTGGATGAGGAGATTATCAATCTCTTGAAGTTTAGTAAGGAAATGTATGACCTTACCGACGGAAGGGTGAATATTGCCATGGGTTCCGTGTTGTCTATCTGGCATGAACACCGAGAGTACGGCAGTGAGAATCCCGAGCGGGCTACCTTGCCGAAGCTGGAGGAGCTGGAGGCGGCCAATGCCCATACCAATATCGATGATTTGATTATTGATGAAGAGGCCCATACGGTCTATCTTGCAGACCCCGAGATGTCCCTAGATGTGGGAAGTACCGGCAAGGGATATGCCTGCCAGCGTGTCATGGATTACTGCAGAGAGCAGGGTATGGATCATTTGCTATTAAGCTTAGGCGGTAATATCTCCGGTATCGGAACCCGCTACGACGGAAGCAGCTTCCGTGTGGCCATTCAGAATCCGGACTTGGACAGCGAAGAGGAATACATTGAAAAAGTGGATTTAGAGGATGGTCAGTGCGTGGTATCCTCCGGAGATTATCAGCGTTATTATGTAGTAGATGGCAAGGTCTATTGCCATATTATCAATCCGGATACCTTATTCCCGGCGGACACTTTTGCTGCGGTATCTATTATAACGAAGGATTCCGGCAAGGCAGATGCACTGTCTACCGCCCTTTATAACATGTCCTTAGAAGAGGGCATGGAGTTCGTGAATGCACAGCCGGATGTGGAAGCCATGTGGGTATTCCACGATGGCAAGAAGGTCTATTCCGACCATTTTGAAGAAAGTACAGTGAAGTAACTTATGAAGAGAAATGATGTTATTCTAATTATCGTCATATTGGTGCTTACCTTTGGGTTTGTGATTGCAAGCGGATACCGCCAGAGCCGTCGCACAGTAGATTATGCCATGGCTGTGGTTATGGTAGATGGTGAGGAATACGGTCGTTATCCATTGGATGAGGACCGGACAGAACGCATCGAGCTGGATAACGGCGCCTATAACGTGTTAACCATTGCAGGTGGCGAAGCATCGATTTCCGAAGCAAGCTGTCGCGATCAGATCTGTGTGCATCATTTTCACATCCATTACGCCGGTGATACCATTGTCTGCCTGCCGAATAAGGTTGTGGTAGAGATTGTCGGTGGTGAAGCGGACGATGTGGATGCAGCAACCCATTAAGGTCAGGAGGCTCTATGAAGGCGAGACGAATTGCATTTTTAGGATTGATGGTAGCCTTGGCATTTGTGCTATCCTATGTGGAGATGTTGCTACCAATCAATATCGGAATTCCGGGCGCGAAGATTGGATTGGCTAACCTGGTTGTTATGGTGGCGTTGTATAAGCTTGGATGGCGGGATGCCTTTACATTATCTTTGGTACGTGTGCTGTTGGTGGGATTCACCTTCGGAAATATGGCCATGATGCTGTATTCCTTGGCAGGTGCCTTATTATCCTTTGTAGCGATGATCATCGGCAAGCGCACCAATCTGTTTTCCGCAATCGGTGTCAGCGTCCTTGGTGGCGTCTTCCACAACGTGGGCCAGATTATTGTCGCTATGTTCGTTTTGGAGACGGCAAGCCTGGTGTATTATCTGCCGTTTTTAGTGGTGATTGGAACTGTTACAGGTATCATCATCGGTATTATTTCCGGCATGATTGTACAGCGATTAAAAGTCTAATTTTTTCTCATAAAAATTTGGAAAATGGGTTGACACCATGCGGGGTTTAAGGTATTATCTCTATTGTTGTTGAGGCAACAGATGCGATAGTGGCGTAGTTGGTAACGCGCGACCTTGCCAAGGTCGAGACCGCGGGTTCGAGCCCCGTCTATCGCTCTAATAACACAAAATGAGACACACCAGATGGTGTGTCTTTTTTTGTGTTAGTGAGCGGCTGAGGAGCCGCTCACCCGCGGTGCGGATTCGATTCTCGCCTGCCGGCTCGGTCGTTGCTCCTTGCTGCGCAAGGGTCGTCCACTGGACGACCGCAACCCCGTCTATCGCGTATAGACGGATTCGATTCTCGCTATGAGCCGCAAACGGTGCGAAGCAGAGAATATTCTCTTTTTTTATAATCCCTATGCCAATTTGAATCCCGCTTGGGAGGAAAAAGCATAGGGATTTCTTATTACTCTAATTCTCTATGCCGAATGGACTGTTTATATGAAGAGATTCATCTCAAAAGGCATAGGAATAGGGGATAATAGATGAATCCCTATGTATGAAGCATTTTTTGTTTCTTATTTTCCAATGAAGAAGGCAGAGGAAATCGCTGTTTTCCTGAATCCCTATGCTTTTGACCCTCAACCCCATTCCCCAGGGTCCCCGGACCCCGTTCCAGGGACCATTTTTTTTATACGCCTGTGTAAAAATAAAAAAGGCATTGACACCTATCTGTTATAGGTGTATATATAACACATGAACAGTTCAACACAGAGAGGACAATGATATGAAGATATCACAGAACTCAGGAATTCCAATTTATCAACAGATTGCCGACCAGTTTCGCACGGACATCTTAGAAGGCAAGTTTGCGCAGGGAGAATACCTCCCGTCCATTCGTGGATTGGCCAAGGACTTGAAGATTAGCGTCATCACCACCATCAAGGCATATGAGCTCTTAGAGAGCGAGGGCCTGGTAACGGCGGTGCAGGGCAAGGGCTATTACGTGAACGCCCAGGATGGCGAGATGCTGCGGGAACAGCATCAGCGTAAGGTGGAAGATGCTCTTACCGAGGCAATGAAGTACGCCAAAATCGCCGGAATGAGCAATGAGGAATTGATGGCAACCTTACAGACCTTACTGGATTTTGAGGAGGAATAGAAATGCATACAGAAGCAGTTATTACATGCGACAACATAGAGAAGAAGTACAAGAATTTTACACTTTCCGTAGACCATTTGGAGTTCCCGAAGGGATTTGCAACTGCGCTGATTGGAGAGAACGGCGCCGGCAAGACCACGCTGTTAGAGATGATTGCAGGACTTCGATTGGACCACAAAGGATCTATTTCTTACTTCGACGAATATAGTGAGGAAGACCGTGAGACGAATCCAATCGTTAAGAACCAGATTGGTTATACCGGAACCGGCAACTACTTCATGCCACAGTGGACACTGAGCCAGACCAAGGCTGCACAGGAATTACTCTTCGATGGATTTGACGGTGAGAAGTATGATGCGATTCTTTCAGACTTAGCTCTGAATAATGGCAATCCATTCGAAGGCAGCAAGAAGGTGAATGCCCTTTCCGATGGTAATCGTACCAAGTTGATGTTGGCAGGCGTTCTGGCAAGAGATACCAAGGTGCTTCTTATGGATGAGCCGGCATCTCCGTTGGATCCGTTGATGCGTGATAAGTTGTGCAATATGATTCAGGATTACATTGCTTCTTCCGACGGAGAGCGGTCCGTGATTTTCTCTACCCATAACATTTCCGATATGGAGAACGTAACGGATTATGCCATCTTCGTAGAGAATGGCGCTGTGGTAGAACAGGGCTTCGTGGAAGAGTTAAAAGAGAAGTACACCTATATCAAGGGCGACACCGAAGATGCGGATGCAGTTGCTCCACATCTGTATGATTGCACCAAGAATAAATACGGATTCGAAGGCCTGTGCCTGTCTGAGAAATTGGATGCATTGGCAGGATATGATTTGATCAAAGAGACTCCGAGCCTGATGCAGTTATCTGTTGGAATCATGCGTGCCAACACCAAGCTTGGTAACGGAAACAGATAGGAGGCGCGTATGAATATGACATGGCGTTCTTATCGGACCTTTGCCACTAGACGGTATTGCCTCATTGAAGGGCTTCTGATTCCAATCCTATTGATGGTATTTCATTATGCCCTGACCGGGCTGATTGGACCAATCAATATCATTAATGTGAGTGTGATGCACCTGTATTTATTGGCCTATGGAGATTACGTTACGTTCAACGGAGTGACGGGGAAGGATTATTGCTTTGGATTCCTACGCTGCTCCTCCCGTGGGGAAAAATGCCTGATGCAGGCAGTTGCCGTAGATCAGGTGATGCGACTGATCATGGTGGTATTTACCAATGTAGGATGTGGAGTGGTTGCCTTCCTCATGGATCCGGCTGCATTTACGACGGAGTATATTCTGCTTCATATCACCATGATGATTTGGGTATATGCAGGGGTAACCGCAACGTTGCTGTTGGCCCGCTATTTGACCACCCTTTTGGTGTATGGGGCGGTAGCTGGATTGCTCGTCACTGTTTTTGCATGTGCGATATCCGTAGGAATTGGTTTGCTTTGGACCATGGGCGTGGTATCATTAACGCCTTGGATCATAGGTGGACTTCTTTTATCGGTTGTATCGGTGGTTGCATCAGTTTATCTCATTCGACGAAATTATTTGCGTAGTTTTTTGGAGGTTTCATAATATGGTTTCGGATTATAAAATGGCAATTTCGCTTTGGAAGCTGACACCGAAGGTAAAAATGCATTTGGCTTTGGCGTTGGTGTTTTTGGTCTTCGGTATTCTATATGACTCTTTGCTGAAAGGCGCAAATGCAGTTAGTGCATTGTATTTTGCTCTGCCTTGTACCTTTGTTCATACGCCATTTGTTGCGACGAATCTGTCCGGGATGATCCAGTCTTCCACCGTGCGTAAGAAGATTTTTACTACATTTCCGAACTTATTTATCATTCCGTACATTTTGCTTGCATACCTTGGCTTGGGTGCTTTTCACCTGTATCTTGGAATGCAGCCGGTGAATGCGGTAGATTACGCAACCAACTCCGCGTTACAGGGTCGATTCTTCCTATTTGCCGGAATCGAGATTCTAATACTCTTGGCGTATTCGGCAGTTGGTAACAAGTTATTGTTCAGTGGCGCAGCTGTATTTGCCATTACAATTTTACCAATCATGCTATTTTCACAGTCCCGTTATACACCACGGATTTTTGCTTTCTGTGACGGACACCTAATCGGATGCTTTCTGTTTGGTTTTGTGATGGTGGTAATCGGATGTGTGTTGTCCGTGTGCTTAACACATTTGCTGTATAAGAGAGATTTATCCGAGTTGGCAATGAAGAGTTTGGCCAGAAGTTATATTAAATAGAAAATGATTTGAAAGTCCCCTCCGTATCTACTATGATTTTTACGGAGGGAATTTTTATGCAACAAATACTAATCGTAGAAGATGATACAACCTTGAATCAGGGACTGTGTAAGGCCCTTGCCGATGAGAATCGTAAGACGGTCTCCTGTGAAAATATCGCAGATGCCAAGGCGCAGCTTGCACTTGGAACGGTATCCCTGGTGCTATTGGATATTAATCTGCCGGATGGAAGTGGCTTGGATTTCTTGCAGGAGATAAAAGCAGAGCATGCATCCCTTCCGGTACTCTTGGTCAGCGCCAATGATACAGACTCAGACATTGTAGCGGGACTGGAACAGGGGGCAGATGATTATATTACGAAGCCTTTCTCTCTGTCGGTACTTCGGGCCAGGGTAAACACCCAGCTTCGCAAAATTGCACCGGAGCCAAGTCGGGATGTCTATGAAGACGGCACGTATCGCTTGGATTTTCATGCTATGCAGTTTGCTTACCAAGGAGTTCTTGTGGAACTGTCCAAGACGGAACAGAAGCTGCTTCGCATCCTGGTGGAAAATGCCGGCCGTGTGGTAAAGCGGGAACAACTCATTGATGCCATCTGGACCGATGGGGCAGAGTATGTGGATGAGAATGCGCTATCTGTTGCGGTAAAGCGTATTCGGGATAAGCTGGAAGCCTCGGACTGTATTAAGACGGTATATGGACTTGGATACCGCTGGGAGCGTGCCCATGAGTAATGTGATTGCGGGCATTGCAGTTGCAGCCCTTCTTATCGTAATCGTACTAATGATGATTCAGCATCATCGCACCAAGACCTTGCTACAGCACTTAGATGACATGTTGGAATCCGGCATTCGTGGGGACTTCCAGGCAGATGACTATGATGAATCCCAGTTATCCCGGTTGGAAGCCAAGCTGGAACAGTTTCTGGATTCTTCTGCGATCTCTGCGCGCAATGTAAGCGAAGAGCACAATCGCATGAAGACCTTGATCTCGGATATCTCCCACCAGACCAAGACGCCCATTGCCAATCTGGTCCTGTATAGTGAGCTTCTATCCGATGCCAATTTACCGGAGGAAGAGAAGTCCAATGTGGAAGCCATCCGTACCCAGGCAGAGAAGCTGCGGTTTTTGATCGATAGCTTAGTGAAGCTGTCCCGCTTGGAGAACGGCATTCTGTCCCTATCACCGGAGCAACGTTCACTGCAGCCCATGCTGGAACAGATTCATGCATCTTATAAGAAAAAAGCAGAAGCAAAAGACTTGAATTTTGTTGTATATCCAACAGATGCATCGGCGAGAATGGATGAAAAATGGACCATGGAAGCAATCTCCAACATGGTAGATAACGCGATCAAGTACACGGAATCCGGATCTGTTCGAATAGATGTGCAACCCTATGAACTATTCACCCGAATCGATATTTCGGATACCGGTATCGGAATTCCGGAAGCGGAGCAGGCTCAGGTCTTCGGACGATTCTATCGCTCTGCCCGAAACAAGCATACCGAAGGCGTAGGAATCGGCTTATTCTTAGCCAGAGAAATCATCTCCCAGGAAGGTGGCTATATCAAGCTATCCTCAAGTGAAGAAGGCACCACCTTCTCTGTTTTTCTTCCAAGAGGGGAAATCTTACAAAACTGATAGAATCTTTTGCCCGGTTCGAAAGATTCTCGACAGAATCCTGTGTCATAATAAACAGCGTAGGGAGCGTACGTCCCTGCGCTGTTTTAGTATCGGACAGATAGGAGAAAAAAATGGAAATCTTACATACAACAGATTTGGTGAAAACATATGGAGAGGGCGACACTTGTGTACATGCACTGCGGGGCGTGAATCTGAGTGTAGAGAAAGGCGAATTCGTAGCAATCGTAGGAACCAGCGGAAGCGGCAAGTCCACATTGTTACATATGTTAGGAGGCCTGGATCAGCCAACCTCCGGTACCGTCACCATCGACGGCAAGGAGCTTGGCAACATGAAGGATGAAGAGCTAACCATTTTTCGTCGGAGAAAAATCGGATTCGTCTTCCAGTCCTTCAACTTGGTTCCGGTATTGTCGGTATACGAGAATATCGTGCTTCCGGTGGAGTTAGACGGTGGCAAACCCGAGGAATCCTATGTGAAGGAAATCATTCACGTGCTTGGATTGGATGAGAAAATTCATGCATATCCAAATCAGCTCTCGGGAGGCCAGCAACAGCGTGTAGCTATCGCAAGAGCCCTGGCAGCTGCACCGGCCATTATCTTAGCAGATGAGCCAACCGGTAACTTAGATTCCAAGACCAGCCAAGATGTACTGGGACTTCTGAAAGTCATTGGGGAACGCTTCGGACAGACCATTGTAATGATTACCCATAACGAAGAAATCGCCCAGATGGCAGATCGCATCATCCGCATTGAAGACGGACAGATTGTGTAGGAGGTGCGCCATGAAGAAAACAAAGTCTATGGGACCCAAGGTCCAAAACGGCGCCGTCATTCGACGACTGGCCAAGCGAAGTGTTCTGGCCAACCCGAAGAAAAGCGCCATTGTGATTGCTTCCATTGCACTGTGCACGTTCCTTTTTACCGCGCTTTTTATCGTAGGCGGAAGCATCATTACCAAATTCAATGAATCCAATGCCAGACAGTCCGGCGGAACAGCAGATGCGGCCTTTAAATATCTGAATGAAGAAGAATACAACCGCCTGGCGGCCGATGAGAAGCTAAAGGGCGTCTATGAACGCATCTATGTTGGAGATGCAACAAACGATGAGCTAAGAAAGCTTCGCACCGAAGTCTGGTACAACGATGATATGGCTGCGGAAAAAGGATTTTCCACCCCTGAGGTGGGACACCTTCCTGAGGCGGAAGATGAGATTGCAGTCAGCCATTTATTCCTTCAGGCCTTTGGTTATGATATTGATACGCCGGATACCTATGAACAGTATCTGGGGACCAAGCTAAATCTTGAGATTGGCGCCAACGGGGAGAAGGATAACTATACTTTTACTGTCTGCGGTATCTACACCGGAGATCGTATATCCACAGCGCAGATTGCACTGATATCCAAGGCTTTCCAGGAAACGTATGCGCCAACCCCGACCAAGTCATACTATGAGGGGGAACCGGTGGGGATTATACCGGGTTATATCGATGCAGACGTGGATTATTATCTGTCATTGGGGCTTCGGTATCAGATGGTAAAAACCATCCAGCGGGATCAACTTCCGGAGAATGTAAGCGTTGGTATTAATTGGGCCTTTGGTGCGAATACCATGGACTACACCACGATACTCATGGTTTTTATGATGCTGCTTACTATTTTCTTCTCCGGATATCTAATTATTAATAACGTGTATCGAATCAATGTATATACGGATATTCGCACCTATGGACTCCTAAAGACAGTAGGTTGCAGCGGTAAGCAGTTAAAGCGGGTGGTAAAATGGCAGTCTGTTTATCACTCCATCCCGGGCATTCTCATTGGTATGTTGTGTGGCACCGGTGTTGGTACCATTCTTCTTCCGTTTGTTATGAAGAACCTGGTATTCTCCAGCACCACCGATACCCATGTGGAATTGAAGTGGTGGGTATTTGTGCTCTCTGCTTTGATTTCATACCTGACAGTGTGTGCATCTGTTGGAAAAGCAACAAAAATTGCGTCTAAAGTATCACCGATCGAAGCACTTCGCTTTTCGGAGCATGTCGATCATAAGAAGAAAGCCAAGAAGCGTGCCAATGGATTTACCCCTATGCGCTTTGCACTTCGGAATGCCTTCCGGGAACCGAAACGCTGCTTCTTCGTAGTGTTATCACTGGCACTGTCGATTGTGATATTAAACAGCGTATATACCTTGATTCACGGATTTGATGAAGATAAATATATAGAGCAGTTTATTGCCAATGACTTCTCGGTTGCAGATGCCCTGACGGATAATCCGGCGATTGTTGATCAGAGTTATGATGGCATCACAGATACCTTCTTAGAGGAATTGCAGAAGCAAAAGGGTGTCCTTCAGGTTGGTAATGTATATGCGGAAGACGGTGTACCGCAATATTTGAATGATCGTGATTGGGCAAGATTTAAGGAACGCTTCCTGGATAATCCGGACGTGTATTCGGATTTTCGTTATGGTATGAAGATGTCCGATGGATCCGGGGAGATGTCATCTTTGGATGAAATGCAAGTCACCATTGCAAAAATCTATGGTATGGACCCATATGCAATTGATACTCTGGAAATCCATGGAGACTTTGATGCCGAGAAGTTCGCTACAGGAAAGTATGTATTGGTATCGGAAAATGATATGTCCATGAATCCGACGGCATATTGTCAGCCGGGAGAAACCGTTACTGTTGAAAACAAGGATGGAGAAAAACGGGACTACGAAGTAATGGCCACGGTGCTTCTACCATATGCCATTCGTATCCAAAGCTTCCAGGATTTGGATGTCAGCTATATCTTGCCGCCGAAGGAGTTCTTGGACTTCTGCGGAGAACGTACCGCTATGCGTTGTCTTGTGGACGTAGATCCGGCATATGAGGATGCCATCGAGCAGTGGATGGCAAACTACACCACCACGGAGGAGCCGGCCTTAACCTATACGTCCCGTGGAACCTATAAGCAGGAATTTAACGAGTTTGTTCAGTTGTTCCGCGTGGTCGGTGGCTTGCTTAGTGCTGTATTGGCGATGATTGGTATTCTAAACTTCGTGAATATCATGGTGACTTCCATTCTGGCAAGACGGTTGGAATTGGCCATGTTAGAGGCTGTTGGTATGACGAAAAAAGTGCAACTGCGCAGTATCTGCCTGGAGGGACTCCTCTATGCACTGATGTCTGTGGCAGCAGGTGTGGTACTTAGTACGATTGCTTCCTTTACATTGGTCAAGGCCTATGGCGCAGAGATGTGGTATTTTTCCCATCACTTCACCCTGCTTCCGATTCTATGGGTGGCACCTGTGATGCTTCTGGCAACGATAGTGATTGCGGTAGCGATTTATCGAAGTACCATGAACAGTTCAGTAATCGAACGTTTGCGTCTGGCAGAGGCATAAGAGGCGTGCTTATTCCGTTGACCTTAGGAAACTAGAATATTATAATAATTGACGGAGGATAATATGAATTCTCCGTCAATTTTATTATATTCGCACAAATTTTATAACAGGAGGCATAGGGGGAAATGGCATCCAAAATCTACGATTGCATCGCTTGTATTGGCAATGCAATTATCGAAAACAAGGACTTTTTAACGGATCTGGACCGGGAAATCGGTGATGCAGACCATGGCGTCAACATGGCAAGGGGGTTCACCGAAGTCTTAGCGGCAATTCCACAGGATGAAACAGATTTAGGCGTAGTACTAAAGAAAGTAGGTATGACTTTGCTTTCTAAGGTGGGTGGCGCCAGCGGACCGCTGTACGGCACTGCATATATGAAGGCAGCAGGCGTGGTGGCCGGGAAAACGGAAGTGACAGCAGAAGATGGCAAAGCAATCTTCGAAGCAGTCATTGGTGGAATCCAGATGCGCGGCAAGGCAGTAAAAGGGGAGAAGACCATGCTGGATGCATTGATTCCGGCCCAGGAAGCATACAATGCAGCTGTGGATGGCGGAGACGATGCAGTAACTGCACTAACCAAGGCAGTAGAAGCAGCCAAGGAAGGTGTGGAATTCACCAAGACCATTGCAGCCACCAAGGGCCGTGCAAGTTACTTAGGAGAGCGCTCCATCGGACATCAGGATCCGGGCGCAACCTCCGCTACCATTACCTTGGAGTGTATTCGCGATTTTATCGCCGGATAAGAGGAGGGGCATATGGTAGGAATTGTAATTGTATCCCATAGCAAAAAAGTGGCGGAAGGCGTGGCGGAGCTGGCCTTACAGATGGCCGGTGCCAATGATCATATCATTCCTTGCGGGGGCATGGAAGACGGTAGTATCGGAACGGATGCCGTACGCATTATGAACGCCATTACGGAGGCGAACACCGGTGACGGCGTAGCAATCTTAGTAGACTTAGGAAGCGGCATTCTTAGTACGGAGACCGCCATCGAACTTTTGGAAGAGCCAATAGAGGCAGTGATTGCGGATGCACCGATTTTGGAAGGTGCCATTGCAGCAGCAGCGGAAGCCGGTCAGGGAACTTCTCTTTCCGATGTGGTTGCTGCGGCTGAGGAAGCGAAGACTTTTTCCAAAAGAATGTAAAAAGGGGACCTTAGCAGGAAATCCTGCTACAAATATATGAAAAAGGGGGAACAAAAAAGTGAAGAAATTAATTAACAACCCGGATAACATTGTAGATGAGATGTTAAACAGTATGGTGCTTGCACATCCGGAATACGTAAAGCGCGTGGACGGATGCGACGTGCTGGTAAGAGCGGGGGGCTCTAAGGGCAAGGTTGCACTGGTATCCGGCGGTGGATCCGGACATGAACCGGCACACGGCGGCTATGTAGGCAAGGGTATGCTGGATGCTGCAGTGGCTGGTGCCATGTTTACTTCTCCGACACCGGATCAGGTCTATGAGGCCATTAAGGCGTGCGATGGGGGAGAAGGCGTACTGCTGGTTATCAAGAATTACACCGGTGATGTAATGAACTTTGAGATGGCAGCAGAGATGGCATCCGATGAAGGTATCCGTGTGGAGCAGGTCATTGTCAATGATGACGTTGCGGTAGAGAACAGTACCTGGACTACCGGACGTCGCGGTATTGCAGGAACCATCTTCGTACATAAGTGCGCAGGTGCTGCTGCAGAGGCCGGCAAGAACTTAGATGAGGTAAAAGCCGTTGCGGAAAAAGTAATCGCTAACGTTCGTTCCATGGGTATGGCAGTTGCTCCATGTACCGTTCCGTCCGCAGGTAAGCCAAGCTTCGAGTTGGCAGAGGATGAAGTAGAAATCGGTATGGGTATTCATGGTGAGCCGGGAACCCATAGAGAGAAGATTCGCTCTGCGGAAGATACCACCAATCATCTCCTGGATAAGATTCTTGCAGAAGGTATCTACAACAAGGGCGACAAGGTTGCTGTGATGGTCAACGGTCTCGGCGGAACACCGCTGCAGGAATTATACGTATGCAACAAGGCCGTTGCAGAGCGCCTAGAGAAGGAAGGCATTACCATTGCCAAGACCTTCGTTGGTAACTTCATGACTTCCATTGATATGGAAGGTTACTCCGTATCTCTTTTGAAGTTGGATGCAGAGCTGGAAGGCTATGTAAACGCACAGGCCGATACCCCTGCATTTAAGATGTTGTAATTCAAACATAATACGCCCCGTCGGCGATTGGTCGGCGGGGTGCTTTTTTGTATCCCATTGTGCTAGAATAAGGGATATAAAGTTTTGGGAGGATTGTACCATGTTTGAAAAACTAAAAAAGATTCGTCTCCATGTGAGCTTGTCCGCATTGTTAACGGTAGTACTTGGCGTGGTCATCATGTTAAACCCAACCTCTACCGTACTGTTGATCGCCAAGGCCGTGGGCACCATTATTTTAATCGTGGGTGCGGTGATGATTCTTGGCGGACTCTTTGATTCCGACGGAACCAGAATGGGTGGCATTGCAGTGGGTGCCATTATTGCTATTATCGGTGCCTGGGTTTTGATGAGCCCGGAGAAGGCGGCAGCCATTATTCCTGCAGTTGTAGGTGTTATTATGATCCTGCAGGGCATTGAGAATGCAGAACTGGCATTTTCTGCCAAGAAGGCAAGAGGACGTCACTGGGGCATTAACCTTCTTGTGGCAGCTGCCAACATTGCATTTGGTGTGTTATGTATCACCACAGGACTTGGTGTAGTCAGCATTGGTATGATGTTTGTAGGCGGTATGTTGGTCTTCAACGGTCTGTCTTCCATGGTTGTGGTACATCGCGTGAACTCTGCGGAGCGTCAGGCAGTGATTGATGTGGAAGCTAGAGTAACGGATGAGGACGATTATATTTAACGAATCTAATAGTTAAGAAGCGGATTTGGCGCAGGTTGTAAACCACCTGCGCTAATTTTTTTGAAAAATTTATAATAAACAGCGTATAACAGTTGACAACAGTTCTAAACTGTTATATGGTGTTTATAGAAAAAGTACTTTTCCAACCCAAAGGAGTAGCAGATGAAGATTATTATTAATACTTCTTCCATGGTGCCAATCTATGAACAAATAGTAGAAGTCATCAAGCGTGAGATTGCATCCGGAGGATTAGAGGCAGATGCGGCACTTCCTTCTGTGCGCACCCTGTCTAAGGAACTGAAGATTAGTGCACTTACGGTGAAGAAGGCTTACGATCAGTTGGAATCCGATGGACTGGTAACAACGGTTCATGGCAAGGGAACCTTCGTGAAGGGACTGAATCCGGGCCTCATCCGTGAAGAACAATTGAAGGAATTGGAGGGCGATATGGCCCGTATGGTGGATAAGGCCAATCGTTACGGCATCTCCACTGAGGAACTGTTGGAAATTTTTCAAATGGTGACAGAGGATTAAGTTATGTTAGAAATTCAAGGATTACAGAAACATTATCAGAACTTCGACCTACAGGTAACCATGGAGGTGCCGGATGGTACCATCATCGGATTGGTTGGTCAGAACGGCGCCGGTAAGAGTACCACATTTAAGGCTATCTTGGGACTGATTCGTACAGACGGCGGAGCGATTCTCGCAGATGGTGTGGATATTACCAAGGAGAGTGCCAAGGAAGCACTTTTACGGAAGCAGAATATCGGTGTGGCATTGTCCGATTCCGGATTCTCCGGATATATTACGCCAATGGATGTATGTAAGATTCTTGGTGGAATGTATGAGCGGTTTGATAAGCAAAAATTTTTATCGGATTGTGAGCGCTTAGAGCTTCCCATGGATAAGAAGATTAAGGAATTATCCAATGGTAACCGGGCCAAGTTAAAAGTGATTTCCGCCTTGTGCCATGGTGCGAAGTTCATTATTTTAGATGAGCCAACCGCAGGATTGGACGTGGTCGCAAGAGATACGGTATTGCAGTTGCTGCGTGACTATATGGAAGAACAGCCGGGATGCAGTATTTTAGTCAGCTCCCATATCTCTTCGGATTTGGAAGGTCTGTGCGATTCCCTCTATATGATTCATCAGGGACAGATTATCCTGCACGAAGATACCGATGTGCTGTTATCCGAGTATGCTGTATTGAAGCTTTCCGAGGAAGATTACGCTTCTGTGGATAAGACCCATATCATTAAGAGCAAGAAGGAATCCTTCGGCTATGCGTGCCTGACTAATGAGAAGCAGTATTATGCGGAGAACTATCCGGAAGTGGTCATTGAGAAGGGCAACATTGATGATTTGATTATGATTATGGCTTTGGGAGGACAATAATATGAAGGGATTATTTATCAAGGATTTGATGATTTTAAAAAGCCGGAAGCAGATATTTTTTGTGGTTGCTTTTTTGGCAGTGATGTACGCCATGCTTGGAATGCACGCATTTGCCATGCAGTTTTTGGGCCTCCTTGGAGCATCCTCTGTGATAAGTACCTTATCCTATGACTTTATGGATAATGGAGGAACCTTCCTGTTCGCACTGCCATTTACCAGACGACAGTACTTAGCGGAGAAATACTTGATTTCCATTGGCGGTGGAGTGGTAGGATTGCTGGTTGGCCTTTTGGTGGTTGGAGTTGGTGTACTGACCGGAACTCCAATAGATCATGGCGAATTCTTCGCCTATGTGGCTCTTGGTGTATTGATTGCAATCATCATGGTTAGCCTCATGATTCCTCTGGAAATCAAATTCGGAGCCGAGCAGAGTCGTACAGCAATGTTTGCAGTGATTGCAGGTATTTTTATCGCTGTTGTTGTAATAGCAAAGATTTTGCCGGAAGCGATTGTTGCAAGGACTGTAGTATTCCTGATGCATCTGTCCCAGACACAGCTGGTAGCAGGCCTGGTAGGCATATGCGTGGTGTTGGTGGCAATCTCTGTGTTCCTGTCCGATCTATTTTTGAAGAAAAAAGAATTCTAAAACCTGACCTCCTTCTTTCTAAGAATTCTGAAAATAGTAAACAAAAAGCATTACCATCAGATAATACTGTGGTATAATGGGACTAGCTTCAAATAGATAAGAAGGGGGTCATTTTTTATGTACGATTACATTACCATTGAGCGTCAATACGGAAGCGGTGGACAGGCAATCGCATCCGAATTGGCCAAGAGACTGAATTATCGTTTGTATGACCGTGGGGTGGTTGTAGAGACTTGTAAGCGCATGGGTTTGACCTATGATGAAGTATCCGGAATGGACGAGCAGACGCCAATCAAATCCTTCTTCAAGGCTCCGGGCAAGGAACACTTGACCATTGAAGAACAGATTTATCAGACGGAGACCGAGATCATTCGGGAAGCTGCGGAGCAGCCGGGATGTATTTTTGTTGGACGTTGTGCCAGTGCCATCCTAGAACACAAGAAGTGCCTTCGCGTGTTCATTACCGCCAGCGATGAATATCGAATGGACCGGGCGCTGAAGGTGGAGCACTTGGATGCCGCCAAGGCAAAAGAGATTATGAAAAAGTTCGATACCCGCAGAGAGAAATTCTTTACGACGAATTCCGGAGCGAAGTGGGGCTCTTCGGAATACTTCGATTTGATTTTGAATTCCGGAACGCTGGGTGCCGAAGACTGTGTGAGAATCTTGGAAACACTGGCAAAGGGTTAGGAAACTTAGAATCCGTGATCTCAAAAAAAAAGAGGTGACGGATTCTCTTTTTCTTGATATAATTGTACACAACTTGTATGAATGTAAAAAAGGAGGAGAAACATGAGTAATCAGTATGCAGGAACACAGACCGAGAAGAATTTACAGACCGCTTTTGCAGGTGAGTCTCAGGCTCGTAACAAGTATACCTACTTTGCTTCTGTAGCAAAGAAAGAGGGATACGAGCAGATCAGTGCATTGTTCTTGAAGACAGCAGACAATGAGAAAGAGCATGCAAAGATGTGGTTCAAGGAGTTGGGCGGAATCGGAACAACTCCGGAGAATTTGGCAGCAGCTGCTGACGGCGAGAATTATGAGTGGACCGACATGTATGATGAGTTCGCGAAGACCGCTGAGGCAGAAGGCTTCAAGGCATTGGCTGCAAAGTTCCGTATGGTTGCTGAAATCGAGAAGCATCATGAGGAGCGTTATCGTGCACTTCTTAAGAACGTAGAGACTGCTCAGGTATTTGAGAAGAGCGAAGTGAAGGTATGGGAGTGCCGCAACTGCGGACATATCGTAGTAGGAACCAAGGCTCCTGCTGCTTGCCCGGTATGTGCACATCCACAGAGCTTCTTCGAAGTTCACGAAGAGAATTACTAATAAGACGCAAGAATCCCCGCGGACCGAGTTGGTTTCGCGGGGATTTTTTGCGTGTATTTTTTTGCCCGGACGCAAAGCGACGCAGGACCAAATGGTTCTGCGCCGTCTGCCTCGTTGGGGGGAAAACTAGAGATATATTATATATATCACTCGTATGGACACAGAAAGGACACACTATTTAGAAAATATCGGTAATGCTATCTTCGGAAAGTGTTCCGTGGGTATCAATCTCGGTTAATACCATCTGGCTGTCCTGAACTTCTGCGTGGAAGGTCCAGGTAGAATCCGTGCTCTCAGTTTCCTGAATACGCTGTGCATACAAATCGAAGACCTGTGGAAGCAATTCGTTGACCATTGTTTCCTGCATTTCATCTTCGCTCATGGACATGAAACGATCGATGTTATCATAGATGTATTCTTCTGCCATGTCTCCAATGTCCTCTTGCTCCATTGAAGTCTGAAGTGCAACCAGATTAATACCGGTTACCTGAACGTCTACAGACATTTTGTCACCGTCTCTTGTGTAGGAGTCGTTGTCTACGGTGTAGGATTCAACCATACGATCCAACAAAGCATGGAACATTCCGTCAATGGATGTACGTAACTCATCGCTTGCGGTTACACCATACTGCTGCTCAATCATTTCAACCATCTGATCTTCGGCATCCTGGATGTCAGCCTCTGTCAGAGCGAATCCGGTATCGAAGTAGTAGCTGTCTTCTTCCGCAATATTACCGGAGGAAATACCCTTCATGGTGTCCTCTGTAGTGGACAGTAATGCGTCACGCTGCTTGCCTGGAATAATAATTGCGCTGTAAACGTAAGCGATACCTGCTAAGATAGCTACGGCTGCAATAACGGCAACAATCGGAATCCAAATCTTTCCCTTTTTCTTTGGCTCTTCCGGTGCGGTTGTTGCAAATGGATTGGCCGGATCTACGGTAGAGGTAGAATCTGCAGCGAACGGATTGGAGTAATCGTAATCGCTGGACTCGGTTGCCGGAGCCTCCGTTGTAGCAGCTTCAGCAACTGCTTCGGTTGTTGCATCTGCAACGGTTTCTGCAGTCTTTACAGCAGGGTTTGGCTCGCCACAGCTTGGGCAGAATGCGTCGGTTTCGGAAATCTCTTTCCCACACTTGGTACAAAACATAAATATACTCTCCTTTGTAAACAAATCATTAACAATGTGTATTTTAATGGAAGACAATAGAACATGCAATGAACGGTTAGTTGAAAATGTAATCCTACTCACCTGAGAAAAAAGACCGCCTGTGTGTACACAGACGGTCTTGATATTAAGCTTCGATATCCGGGTTTTGTAACATACCCTTCTTGAAATGGTAACGGCATAATGCAATGTAGCTGTCGTTGGCGCCCAGCATGACCTGGGAACCTTCGCGTACAATGCCGTTCTCGTTGTATCTGGCGTTGCAGGTTGCCTTCTTGCCGCACCAGCAAACGGTTTTTAATTCTTTGATCTCGTCGCAGATGGTGATGAGGCGTTCGCTACCCGGGAACAACTTGTTCTGGAAATCCGCACGGAGTCCGTAGCAAACCACCGGAACGTTCATAAAATCTGCAATATCGGAGAGAAAATCCACCTGCTCCGGGGTGGCGAACTGAACTTCGTCCACAATGATACAGTCGTAGGATTTGATCTGCTCCTCCGTATAATTGACAAAGTCTTCTAACAGAACCGCTTCATGGGATAATCCGATTCTGGATTTCACGGTCTGGACACCGTCTCTGGTATCGATGGACGGCTTCACCAGTAAGGCGTTCTGCCCAACCTCCTGGTAGTTGAAGTGGGTCATCAGCGCATTTGCTGTTTTGGAGCTCCCCATTGCTCCGTAGTAAAAGTAAATTTTAGCCATGTTGCTCCCCTCAGGAATTTTTTCTCATATAACTTTACCATATTCTTATGAAAATCGGTATAATAACCTTGCGTAATATACTACGGAGGAAGTGAGTTTGAAAAAATGGATTTTGCCGGTACTGTGTGTCATCCTGAATGCGGTACTGTTTGTAGGAAACTATAAAATGCATCAGTCCAATGAGAAGATGCATGCGGCCAATGTGAAGCTCTATGAGCAGAACGTGGCAACAGAGGAGGCCTTCGAGCATCGTTATGATAAGTATGAGACCGAGATTACGGATTATGAAGGCTTTGAGAATTATCCCTTGAAGGCGGAACAGAGCGAAATCAATAAGTATTATGAAAAAAGAGAAGCCATGTACATGCATGCGGTATCTGCCCCGACGGATGTGGTATTTGTGGGAGATTCCATTACGGACCGTTTTGCATGGGAGGAGTGCTATCCGGATTTGGCAGTGAAGCGAAGAGCCATTGTTGGAGATACAACAGCCGGAGTTTTAAGCAGAACAGATTCCGTACTGGCCACGGAGCCGAAGAAGATTTTTCTTCTGATTGGAACCAATGACCTCTATGCCCTTAGCAAAGAGCAGGAATTGGATGAGGAAGCATACCAGGAAGTCTTGAACAATTATATTGCTATTCTGGATACCTATCAGGAACAGGCTCCGGATACGAAGATTTATGTGGAGAGCGTTCTACCAATGCGGGAGATGGAAGAGAGTAAGAAGGAACGGAAGGATTACAATGAATTAATCCAGAGGTTCAACAAGGATTTGGTCATGATTTGTTCCGACCATAAGGTCACCTATTTGAATTTTTGGAAACTATTGGCAGATGAGAATGGCGTACTGAAGGAAACCTATGCAATGGATGGGTTGCATTTGACGCCTCAGGCTTATCGCGAGATGAAACCGTACATTGATGAATGCGTCTATGAATAAGGAGAAGGACATGGATTTGGAACGTTTGCAGAAGCAGTTTGATTTTATTCTGGAGATGGATAAGGAGAAGCAGATTGAGCGCCGTACCCATATCCACGGATACTCCCGCCATGAGACGGATGCGGAACATGCCTGGCATATGGCGCTGATGGTGATGCTTCTGTCCGAGTATGCCAATGAGAAGATTGATGTGTTGCATACCATCGAGATGCTTCTGATTCACGATTTGGTGGAAATTGATGCCGGAGATACCTATGCCTACGATGCTAAGGGCAATGAGACCAAGGCCGAGCGGGAATTGGCTGCGGCGGAGAGAATCTACGGATTACTGCCGGAGGATCAGGGTAAGCGGTTGCGGGCCCTTTGGGATGAGTTCGAAGAGAGTACGACACCGGAGGCGAAGTTCGCCCATGTGATGGATAACATCCAGCCCATGATGCTGAATGCCGCCAATGACGGCAAGGATTGGAAGTCCCATGGGGTACGCCTGGAACAGATTTTGAAGCGCAACGAGATTACTCCGGAAGGCTCCGATGAAATATGGACATATGCAAAGGATAATTTCATTGCTCCACATATAGCAAAGGGAAATATTTTGGAGTAAAATAATAATGTAATGGGGATTTAGATACTGAGGCTTTTTACATCAGGGGGACGTCTTATGATTAAGCGAACTCAATGGACTTGGCTTCGGGGGATTCTATTTTGTCTGGGTGCTGTGGTACTGAATGTAGTTGGTACGGTTATCGGATCCAGACTGGGAGATATTTTCTATTTTGATACGATTGGTACCATGATTGTGGCTGCGGTAAGTGGATACTTCCCGGGCATACTTGTGGCGCTGTTATCGAATATTCTTACATCTATCATTGTGCCCTCTCGGGCATATTATGCAATCATTAATGTCTTGATTGCTGTTGTTACCACGTATTTTTATAACAGGGGATATCTGCGTCATTTTGTTACGCGGATTCTGTATGTGCTGATTATTGCCTTTTTCGGCGGCGCTTTGTCGAACTTAATTGAGTGGGGAATTGACGGACATCTGGTTGCAGAACAGATGGGACTAAATCTCTTGCATAATATTCCGGATAAGATTATTTGTGCGATGATTGCTTATGCGGTGGTTCATGCCATGCCAATGCACCTTCGGGAAATGATGCACAACGTGGGCTGGATGCAAAACCCCGTTAGTGACCGGGTCATGAAAGAGATTCGCAAGGATCGTTCCCGTCATATGTCCATTCGAACGAAGATTGTGATTGCACTGATTGTGGCTTCGGTAGCCATTGCGGTTGTGGTTGTTACGATTAGCGTCAGCGTATTTGCAGAGTTGATGTCTTCGGATATCGGTATCGGCAATACGGAACGGCTCCAGGGATTCGAGCGGGAATTCATCGTACGGGTCATCTCTATGTGTTCCGGATTCTTGGTACTGATTATCGCTGCCGGCATTTGGTTGGCGAAGTATCATATTATTTATCCGCTGAATACCATGGTATACCGCTCCAAACGGTTTGACTTTTCCGATGAGCAGTCCCGTATTCATAACGTTGAGAAGATTCGGGATGTTGGAATTCACACCGGTGATGAGATTGAGAATTTGTACTTTGCTTATTTACAATCCATCGAAGAGACCATGGTGAATTTTACCTACATGAATCAGCGTACGGAGGAATTGGATAAGTTCCAGAGCGGCCTGATCATGGTACTGGCGGATTTGGTGGAGAACCGGGATTCCTCCAGTGGGGATCATGTCCGCAAGACCGCTTCCTACGTGGCGATTGCCCTTTATAAGATGCGGGAGATGGGGTTCTACACGGACCAGCTGACGGACAAGTTCATTTCAGATGTCATTAAGTCTGCGCCGCTGCATGATATCGGTAAGATTCAGATTCCGGATGCGATCCTAAATAAACCGGCCCGCCTAACGGATGAGGAATTTGAGATCATGAAGAAACACACCGTCTTTGGTGCGGCGGTATTGCAGCAGGCGCTGGATACCTTGCCATATTCCGATTATCTGCGGGAAGCCAAGAACTTAACGGCGCACCACCATGAGAAGTGGAACGGCACCGGTTATCCGGATGGCCTAGCAGGTGAAGATATTCCGCTCTCTGCCCGCGTCATGGCGGTGGCGGATGTGTTCGATGCGTTGGTTTCGAAGCGTTGTTACAAGGAACCCTACTCCTTCGAAGACGCCATGGAGATTATTCGCAAGGATGCAGGAACCCACTTCGATCCGAAGGTGGCGGAAGCTTTCCTAGCAGCAGCGGATGAAGTTCGCGCCACGTCGGAGCGCTATATGGATATGGCGTACACCACGAAGGATATTATTCGATAATAGAAATGTACTGCGACCGGGGATTCCCTCCCCGGTCGTTTTTTGTGCTTTGGCACCCAGATTGTGGCTAAGTGTCTGGCCTGTGGACGCCAGTTCTGGCGGAATGTAAACTGCTATGTTACACTTTGCACAGATGAATTGCTTGTTGAATTCGCCGCTTGGACGTTAGACTGAAAGCAAACATCGAAAGGAGAAAGTATCTATGAATAATCTGGGAAGCAAAATCTCTTTGAAAAGAAAAGCAATCGGGTTAACGCAAGCAGAACTTGCAGAGCGTATGAATGTTACGCGTCAAACGGTGAATCGCTGGGAGGCTGGCACGGTACTGCCTGATATAGAGAAAATTGCAGACATTGCAAATATTCTGGGGACAAGCTGTGACTATCTTTTAAAAGATGATGCAACTGAGGAAGCAATTCCGGTTCGTGAACCTGGGCGAATCATCAAAGATTTGGTTGGAAAGAATGTGAAGCTCTCATTCTTTGACGGAGAGGCGGATATCGATACTGCAGCAAAGGTGTGCCATGTAAAAGAGCTACAAGGGAATTGGATAAAGATTGCAGTAGAAACGAAGAAAGGGACAATAGAGAAACTTATACCTATGTCCACAGTTAGTGCAATAAGCATTGTAAGTGAGGAGGCATAATGGAATATATTGGATATATCTTTGGAATATTTGGGCTGTTTGCCTTCTTGCAAGTTTCATCTTTAAAGGGACGCTTGGTGAAAATAGAAGAGCAACTAGCAAACACGAATGGAACATCACAGTATGACGAGAGACAATCCTTGTATCAACATTTGCTGACATGTATTGGAAAGCAAGTGGAGTTTTCCCTAAAAGAGGATTATGAGGATTTGGAAATCATGTCCGGCGATACTTATATCGAGGATACAGATGGTGAATGGGTTGTAGTACGCATTGAAAACAAACGTGGAACTACAGAACGAATCATTCGCTTGGCTGGAATTTCCGGCATTTCTTTGAAAGACTAACACGTATGTTGATACGAGCCGGGAATTATTCCCGGCTCGTGCTTCTTATCTACCACAATAGATTTTGGTTGCTTCGAAGATGAATTCTGCAGTTCCCTTACCACCCATCTTCTCGATTTCCTCGGTAAGCTCGCCTCCACCTACATATCCGGTACTTAGACCGTAAAGGATATCGTTGGTACAAGTGTACAGGTTCTCGGTAATGAAGTTCTGGACTTTCTTCACCTGGTCCTGCACTTCCTTGGATGCAGGATCCATTTTCTTCATTGTGCCAAACTCAACAAAAAGCTTGGAAAAATCTGCCATCAGAACACTTTCCTGCTCTTTGGTACGATTCTTGGATTTTTCCTCAAACTCCTTGAATACCTCCGTATGTTCCCATTGTTCCTTTGCTTTTCTATAGTATTCATCCATTTTCTTGGAATCAAATGCTGTAAAACTCAATTTTTTCACTCCTCTCATTTTTAGGTATTTACACATATTCAGCAAATTCTCGATATGCTCTTTTTTAAGCTCCAACAGTTCAATCTGCTGCTGTAATGCTTTTGTCTTGTCAAAATCAGATCTGTTTACAATTTCTTTGATATCATTCAATGGAAATTCCAACTCACGAAACAGCAAAATCTGATGTAATTTTTCCAGACATGCATCGTCATACAGTCGGTATCCGGACTCCGTGTACTCCGCCGGCTTCAAGAGTCCAATCTTATCGTAATACTGCAGTGCGCGTATACTCACACCGGTCAGTTTACTCACTTCATTTACTGTCATCATGGTTGTCACCTCCTCACGTGTAACTATAACATAAACTATGACGTTACGTAGGAGTCAAGGGCCCTTTCGAAAAAATATCCGTCCATGATTCACGCAGTTGACGAATGATATTGCACGAGCCGGGAGCAAATTCCCGGCTCGTCTTGAATAACAAGGGTTGTTAACGTTAAAATATCCTTTGTACATAGATGATTTGCTTCAATAGACATGGTTGTCTAACTGCGAAAAACGGCATTTCTCGCTTTGTGTCGTGTTCAAATTGGACAACTTTTTTTAAGCTATGTACGTGAAGGGAGGACAACATGGATTCACAGAAAATAGGAAAGTTCCTGAAAGAATTACGAAAAGAAAAAAGTTTGACCCAGGAACAATTTGCGGAACAGATTGGTGTGTCCGGGCGAACGGTATCCCGTTGGGAGACCGGAAGCAATTTGCCGGATATATCTCTTCTGGTTGAAATTGCAGACTTCTATGATGTGGATGTTCGCGAAATCATAGAAGGGGAAAGGAAAAGCGAGATGATGGATGAAGAAGTAAGAGATGTTGCCAATAAGATGGCAGATTATGCCACGGCTGAGAAAGGCAAGTTGCTGCGTACCGTGCAGTGCATAAGCTTTGCGGGACTAATCCTGTTGATGCTGTCCATTGGGTATAAGGTGCTATCGTTAAAGTACGAGGAGAATGTGGGCTGGTGGTCCTTTGGCTCCATTTTCTTTTCGGTAGTACTACTTGTAATTATGTCGGTGATTACACTCTATGTAACCGGTGCCTTGGAAAAAATCGTAAAGAATCGTGTGTTCACAACCATTATTAAAGTGGTAACGATTGGAGGACTTGCCATTGGTGGCTTGTACATTTTTGCGGCGCCGATTCTTTTGATCGGATTGCTGCTCATGGGTTCTTTATTTGAGAAGCCGGAAGTTCATACGGATATTGAGAACTACGGTGACTATATGTCCTGGTCCATGGAAAAGACGGATGATGTCAAATGGAGCAAGTGGGATATGGATGAGTCCATTTGGCCCCGGGAGATAACGGAGAATATGGAAGTAGAAGACTACAAGATGGTCTACTATGATCCATGGGACAAGCAGTACTTAGGGTACTTGGTGGTAGATTATTCCGATGAAGACTATGTCAAGGAAGTAAAGCGCCTGCAGGAATATGATTCAACGGATTATGTTGGAATCTACAGTGTGGAAGAAGAGAAGACCCATGATCTCCTTGCCATAGAAGCTGATGATTACCATGGATTTGTATATGCGTTGGACCTTGGTGATAACCGCATCGTCTACGCAGAAGAAATCTTCTGTAATTACTTCATGGATTTAGATTATGCAGACTATATGCCTGCAGATTATTTCCTGGATGGCTTTGATGCAACAAGTGATAATCCGTATGAGCAAGAGATGGTACCAGATATTGAAGAATAAAGTAAAAAGGTGGCAGAGAAATCTGCCACCTTCTTTATTTCTTCTCGTAGTATCCATTGTCGCTGTACTGACACCACTTCTCATACATCTGCTGGTGATTGTTCTTAATGTAAGTTCGAATCTTGTGCATATCGATATCATTCACAGTGCCTTGTCGTTCAACCTTCGTTTCACCGTTCTTATATACAAATAACTTAGCGGATGATTGCTCGGTCATGGCGCGGTCACTGGCATGAACATGCATGGCTTCTACAACGCATTTTGAAGTAAAATATAGAATGTAGCCTGCGACAACGTCGTTGGTGTATTTAGGCATATGCACTACGTTCCTTTGCTTCTTCTATAATTTGATCCGTGTTTCGCTTCACGGCTTCGATGGCGCGCTTCTGCATAGCGTCGGACATGTTAGTTGCGAGGATTGCGTAGTCACGTAGGCGTAGCGTCATCTTTGCGGTGTGACGTGCCATATTGACGACGTCCACTTGAATCTCCCCTACGGAGTTGTCCTTGAGGATGATGGCCATGTTATCAGAAATCATGCATGCTTCATCCATTAGGCGTTTTTGTATCGATTGATTTGGAGTACCGATTTTGACGGTGTATGAATCATTTAGCAAATCGGTTGCATCATAATCAGATAGGACATCGTTCAAATCAATGTAGTCATCTTCTAGGAAAATTTGCCCATCGGTATTCGTAAAATAGGTCTCTGCAGTAATGACGTGGTCTTGGATTTCTTTGATGCGATGAAAGGAAAGAAGATTCTTCGGCCCTAAGTAGGAAATTTTAAGCCCTTTCGTCTGAAGAAAGATCTGTCGTTCTTCGTTATATAAATAAAAGATACGCTTACGCAGTTTTCCAGCATATAACTCGTCCATGGTTAACTCAAAGTATGTAGCCAAGCGATACAAAGTCTCTGCGGTTACTTTATGAAAATCACGCTTCTCATTAATCAAATCATTCAGCGTTGCATAAGGAATGCCAGTATCCTTGGATAGTTGGTAGGAAGAAACTCCCTTCTCATCCATTAATTCACGGAGCATGTAATCACCTCACTCTCTAACGACATTATATCGGTGCACCGATATAATGTCAAATTGAAAGATATCTGCGCAGACCACAGGAGGAAACAAGATATTGTATTTTGATAGGCGATTCGGTACAATTTAATAGAAAAAATAGGGCAACTACGCCCTTTTATGAAAACGAGAGATAGGAGAACAGGTCTTATGAGCAAGGCGGACAAAATATTTAAGGCAATGTGCCAGGATATTCTGGAGAACGGTACCGATACCAAGGACGAAATTGTACGTCCGGTGTGGACGGATACCAACGAGAAGGCATACACCATCAAGAAGTTTGGCGTAGTGAATCGCTATGATTTGCGGGAAGAGTTCCCGGCGCTGACTCTGCGCAAGACCGCTTTGAAGTCCTGCATGGATGAAGTGCTCTGGATCTACCAGCGCAAGTCCAACAATATCCACGACCTGAAGCCACACGTCTGGGACGAGTGGGCAGACGAAGATGGCTCTATTGGAACCGCATATGGCTATGTCGTAGGCGAGAAGTTCGAGTTCAAGGGTGAGCAAATCGACCAGATGGATTATGTGTTGAAGCAGTTAAAAGAGACTCCGTACTCCAGACGTATCATGACCAATTTGTACCAGTTCCATGACCTGGCAACCGGTCACTTGGATCCATGTTGCTATTCTGCAACTTATAACGTCACCAAGGATGCTAAGACCGGTAAGCTGGTTCTTAACATGGTTTTAAACCAGCGCTCCCAGGACGTGTTGGCAGCAAATAACTGGAACGTATGTCAGTATGCGATTTTGCTTATGATGGTAGCCCAGGTCAATGATATGATTCCGGGCGAGTTGATTCATGTCATCGCAGATGCACACATTTATGACCGCCATGTGGACGCCATCAAGGAGCTGCTTAGCAGAGAGGAGTATCCGGCTCCGAAGGTACGCCTGAATCCGGATGTGAAAGATTTCTATCAGTTCACCACCGACGACCTCATCGTAGAGGACTACGTCGCAGGTGAGCAGATTAAGAATATTCCGATTGCAGTATAGGATAGGAAAAGGAAGGAAAAAGAGAACATGAAATTAATTGTAGCTGTGGACAGCAACTGGGCCATCGGCAACAAGGGCAAGCTCCTTGTCAGCATTCCGGAGGATATGAAGTTCTTCCGCGGAACCACCACCGGACATGTGATTGTTATGGGCCGCAAGACCTTGGAGAGCTTCCCCAATGGGAACCCGTTGCCGAATCGAACCAACATCGTTTTGACCCGCGATAAGAGCTTCGCTAAGAAGGGCGTGATCGTGGTTCATGACTTGGACGAGTTGGACGAACTTCTGAAGGAATATAAGGATGAGGAAGTCTATTGCATCGGCGGAGAGAGCGTATATCGTCAGCTTCTGGACCGTTGCGACGAGGCTTTCGTTACCATGATTGATTTTGCCTACGAGGCAGATGCGTACTTCCCGGATCTTACGAAGGAAGGCTGGGAGATGGTGGGCGAATCCGAAGAGCAGACCTACTTCGATTTGTGCTACACCTTCACTACATGGAAAAAGAAATAGTGCCGCTTCTATTTATCAAATAGCGGAAAGGAAAGAGAAAGATTATGGATATTACAGGAAGAAAGCTTTTTGTCAAAGCACTCCAGGAAGAAGGCGTAGATACCATCTTCGCTTATCCCGGAGGCATGATTGTCGACATTTTAGATGAGTTATATAAAACAGAGGGAATCCGGGTGGTTCTGCCTCGCCATGAGCAGGCGTTGGTTCATGAGGCGGAAGGCTATGCCAGAGCCACCGGCAAGCCGGGTGTATGCCTAGTAACTAGTGGCCCGGGAGCAACCAATACCATTACCGCCATTGCGGATGCACACTATGACAGCATTCCGCTGGTGATTTTTACCGGCCAGGTGCCACAAGGCCTTATTGGTAACGATGCTTTCCAGGAAGTAGACATCGTTGGAATGACCCGAAGCATCGTAAAGTATGGCTGTACCGTTCGGGACAGGAAGGTCTTAGGCGAGAAAATCAAGATGGCCTTCCACATTGCAACCACCGGCAAGCCGGGCCCGGTTTTAATTGATATCCCTAAGGATATTCAGACTGCATCCGGTCCATCCGATTACCCGGAGCATGTATCCATTCGTGGGTATAAGCCCAATGAGTCGGTACACATCGGCCAGTTGAAGAAGGCCTATAAGTTGTTGAAGAGCGCGAAGCATCCGATTATCTTAGCCGGTGGCGGAATTCATGTATCCGGCGCCGAGAAAGAATTATTGACTTTCGCGGAAAAAATGAACATTCCTGTGGTTACTACCATCATGGGCAAGGGCTCCATGCCGGAGAATCACCCGCTGTACGTGGGCAATTCCGGAATGCACGGAAGATTCGCAGCCAACATTGCCGTTACGGATTGCGATGTGCTTTTGTCCATCGGAACAAGATTTAACGATCGTATTACCGGCGACCTCAATGAGTTCGCGCCACATGCCAAGATTATCCATGTGGATGTGGATACCGCATCCATTTCCCGTAACGTGGTTGTGGATATCCCGGTGGTATCCGATGCCAAGTTGGCCCTGTCTAAGATGATTGAGTGGGCAGAACCAATGAAGACGGACAAGTGGTTGGCAGAGATTCATCAGTGGAACGAAGAGCATCCGTTGTCTATGCCGCAGGGCAAGGCCCACGAATTATCTCCGCAGACCATTATGGAAGGCATCAACGAGGTCTTCCCGAAGGGTATCGTGGTTACGGACGTTGGCCAGCACCAGATGTGGGCAACCCAGTTCATTCAGTGCGGTCACGACAAAAAAATGGTGACCTCCGGTGGACTTGGAACTATGGGATTCGGTTTCCCGGCAGCGGTAGGTGCTAAGATTGGTGCGCCGAAAAAAGACGTGGTATGCATCACCGGTGATGGTGGATTCCAGATGAATATGCAGGAGATGGCAACGGCAATTTGCGAGCATGTGCCGGTTGTCATTTGTTTGATAAACAACGAAAATCTTGGTATGGTACGCCAAATGCAAAACCTGTTTTACGGTAAGCGTTATTCGGCAGTTTCTCTTCGGAAGCGCGCCGGTATGGAGATTCCAAAGTCACAGGATCCGGATTATCCGGAGTATGTACCGGACTTCATGGGAATTGCGGCAAGCTACGGTGCCCATGGCATTCGTGTAACCAAGAATGAGGAGATTATCCCGGCACTGAAGGAAGCCAAGAAGTACAAGGATGCTCCGACCATCGTAGAATTCTTAATCTCTGCGGATGAGCTGGTTCTTCCAATGGTGAAGGGCGGCAACCCAATGAGCGAGATGATATTGAAATAGGGGGAACGTCATGGATCATACAATGAAGAATCGATTTATTGCATTATATGTAGAGAATGATGTAGGTGTATTGGCCAAGGTATCCGGGCTTTTTTCCGGCAAGTCTTACAACCTGCAGTCTCTGACCGTAGGTATGACGGAGCGGGATGATGTGTCCCGTATGACCATCTGTGTTTCCAGCGATGATGTGACCTTCGAGCAGATCAAGAAGCAGCTGAATTCCATGGTGGAAGTCATTAAAGTGCTGGATTTGACCTGTGTGCCGGTGTGTATGAAGGAAATTCTCTATGCGAAGATTAAGAATTTAGATCACGAAGGTATGGATGCGGTATTCCGTATCGCAGAGACCTTCCGTGTCCGTGTGAAGGACATCGGTATCGACTCCTTGATCTTAGAGTGTATGCAGACCGAGCGGAAGAATAATGAACTGGTTGCGTTGTTAAAACAACAGTTTCATAATAAGGTGGAAATTGTGCGTGGAGGCCCGGTGGCCATTGAATCCATTAGTACAACGGATAGCAAATAATAGGAAGTTGGATATGAAGTTTCGAAATGTGTGTGCATGCGTCATTTTAAGTGTTGCCATGTTGTTGCAGCCGATGCAGACTTTTGCAACGGAAGGGGAAGCAACAACCCAGACTGCGACGGAAGATGAAGCGGCTAAGGAAGCGGAAAAAGAAGCAGCGAAGAAAGCTGCGGAAGAGAAAAAGGCGAAGGCCGATGCCGAGCGTAAAGCAGCGGAAGAGCAGAACAATAACCTGAGTCAACAGGTGAAGGACGCAGAAAGCCAACTAAATAACAAGCAAAGCCAGAAGGATGCAGCTCAGAATAAGCTCAATTCCATCAACGGCGAAGCAGATAAGATTAGTGGTGACATTAGTAAGCTGAACAAGAACATTGCCGGTGTTGCATCTGAGATTAGTGCTGCGGAGGCGAACATCAGTCAGACGGAAGAGGATATTGAGGCTTTGGAGAAGGAGCTGGAAGAGGCCAAGAAGGAAGAGAAGAAGACCTACGAGACCTTGAAGAAGCGCATTGCCTTTTCTTATGAGAACGACTCCAAGACATCTATTTTCCTTACCTTGGTGTCCAGCAATTCCTTGGCAGAGTTCTTTACCAGAGTGGAGTATACTTCGTCTATTCTGGATTACGAGCAGAAGCTGATTAAGGAATGCCAGGCGAAGCAGGTGGCCATCCAGGAGAAGGCGGATGCCTTAGAAGCGAAGCAGACAGAGCTCTCCAAGCAAAAAGAGACTTTGTCTGCTAAGAAGGACGAGATGAATTCCCTGGTGGAAAGTGCCAACAAGAGCTTGGATGCCAAGAAGGGGGAAGCGGCAGATGCCGAAGCAGATGTAGCAGCATACGAAGCAGAACTGCAGCAGTGTAAGTCCACTTACCAGAGCTTGCAGGCATCTCAGGCACAAGCACAGGCCAACTTGGCACAGGCCATTGCGGCCCAGGAACAGGCGGAGCGGGAACGCTTGGCAGCAGAACAGGGTGTGCCGGTAGAACAGGTAGAAGTACCGAGAGAGAATACCGCCGGAGCCATCAGTGCTTCCGAGTATGAGATGTTGTTCCTGGCAGCTACCATTCAGGCGGAGGCCGATAACCAGGGCTATGCCGGACAGGTGGCGGTAGGTTCGGTGATTATGAACCGTGTCATGAGTAATAAATTCAAACAGAATTCGATTATTGAAGTCATTACGGCACCGAATCAGTTTGCATCTTACTCCTCCGGTATGGTGGATCGTATTATGCAGCGTGGGCCGAATGAATCCTGTAAGGCTGCAGCACAGGCCGTTATTAACGGACAGCGATCCGGAGACTGGTTGTTCTTCATGACACCGGCTTGGGCGGATCATTTTGGCATTACCGGATACACCGTTATCGGTGATCATGCATTTTTCTATCAGTGGGGCGCGAATTAAGACTGGAGTATTTGGGGATATTTGCATTTTATAAGCATCCTTGTTAGAATGCTTACGAATTACATAGGACACAAGTCGGTGCTGCTGCGTTGGATTTCCAACAGACAGCAGGTAAAAGGGAAGCAGGTGAGAATCCTGCACGATCTCGTCACTGTATTTGCTGAGCTCCAATTACGTAGAATCTACAGTCACTGAAAGCAATTTTGGGAAGACAATTGGACGCAATGAGGCATAAGCCAGGAAACCTGCCGACTTGAATGGTACCGGATTATAATCCAAACCACGAGGCATTGGTTGTACTGACACAAATGCCCCATTGCGTCCTTTTTTCGCAGTGGGATTTTTTATTGTGTTCACTCCTGGCCGCGGATTTGGTTTATAAGAATAAATACTTTTAAGCAATTAAGCGGAAAGGAACGAAGATGAAAAAGAGAATCGTAGCAATGCTTACCGTAGCTGCCCTTGGTATGACCATGATGACCGGCTGCGGAGAGAAGAAGGAAGAGGTTTCTACCGAGCAGCTTCAGACAGAGGAAGAGACGACAGAAGTAGCAGAGACTGAGGAAGAAGACGATGAGAATTACGAGACCGGAGATGCATCCTTGGATGATCCTCGTAACCAGGACGAGATCGGCGAGAAGGAGCTTCTGGTTGTAAGCTTCGGAACCAGCTTCAATGATAGCAGACGTCTTACCATCGGTGCCATCGAGAAGGCTTTGGAAGAGGCATATCCGGAATATTCCGTACGTCGTGCATTTACCTCTAATATTATTATTGATCATGTCAACAAGCGTGACGGTATCTTAATTGATGACTTAGATGCCGGCTTAAAAAGAGCAGTAGATAACGGTGTAAAAGAGCTGGTAATTCAGCCAACCCACTTGATGAACGGTATTGAGTATACCGAACTTAGCGATGCGGTAGCTCAGTATGCAGATGCATTTGATTCCGTAAAGATCGGTGCGCCTCTCTTGACTACAGACGAGGACTTCAAGAATGTAGAACAGGCATTGGTTGACTGGACCAAGGAGTACGATGACGGCAAGACCGCAATTGTATTCATGGGCCATGGTACTGAGGCAGAGTCCAACGGTGTCTATGCCAAGATGCAGGAGTTATTCACTGCAGACGGATATGAGAACTACTATGTAGGAACCGTTGAGGCAACTCCATCTCTGGATGATGTATTGGCAGCAGTACAGGCTGGCGAGTATGAGCGTGTTATCTTAGAGCCAATGATGGTAGTTGCAGGCGATCACGCCAACAACGATATGGCTGGAGATGAGGATGATAGCTGGAAGAGTGCATTCGAGAAGGCCGGTTACAAGGTTGAGTGTGTGCTTCGTGGACTTGGTGAGAATGAAGCAATTCAGCAGATGTACGTAGAGCATGCCAAGGCAGCAATTGAGGAATAAGAATTACATGAAGAAAAGAATGATTTACGGATGGTTGGCCACACTCCTTGTGGCTACCACCCTTTTAAGCGGATGTGGAGCCAAGGAGACAGAGGCTCCACAGGAAGTGCAGGAAAGTGCCAAGGTGGAGGAGACTCCTGCCAAGGATCACTCTGATAAAATTGCAAGCGAATCGGAAACCGTAGAGGCCGTCGAGGTGGAAGAGGAAGGTATGCAGGCCATTGCCGGCATCGAGTTGAAGGATGGAACCTATGACATTGTTGTGGATTCCAGCTCTGAGATGTTCAACATTACTTCCGCGAAGTTAACGGTAGTAGACGGCATTATGTCCTGTGATATGACCATGGGCGGAACCGGATATCTGTACCTCTACAATGGAATTCCGGAGGATGCAGTGGATGCTGGCGAAGATGAACTGATTCCGTTTACCGAAGACAGCGAAGGCGCACATCATTTTGTAGTACCGGTAGCTGCATTGGATCACGCAGAGAATTACGCTGCATTCAGCAAGAAGAAGGAAAAATGGTATGGAAGACAGCTGTGCTTCCGTGCAGATTCTTTGCCGTTAGAGGCATTTGTGGATGACATGTATGATACGGTGGCATCCCTTGAGGTTGCAGACGGGGAGTATTTGGTGGATGTGACCTTAACCGGCGGTAGCGGCAAGGCTTCCGTGGATAGCCCGGCTTACATGTGGGTAGCGGACGGCAAGGCAACCGTATCCTTAGTATGGAGTAGCCCGAACTATGATTACATGGTGGTTGGCGGTGAGAAGTATCTGCCGGTGAATACCGATGGCAATTCCCAGTTTGATATTCCGGTAGAGGCCTTCAACTATCGTATGCCGGTAACTGCGGATACCACTGCTATGAGCACTCCACACGAGATTGCATATCATATTACCTTAGACGGTAATAGCATCAAGGAGATTCAGTAACTTATGAAAAAAACAGGAATACTTGGATGTGTTCTGGCACTTGGAATTCTGTGCCTGGTTGGATGTACACAACAGCATAGGGATACCGTGACAGAGCCTTCCGGGATTTCCTGGAATTCCTTGGAATCATCAGGAAACCTTACATTGTCCTATGCCACGGGCTTTTCCGTGGAAGATTACGGAAGTGACTACAGCCTCATTACCATTCCACAGAGCGGACGTTTTCTCGTGGTCGCGGAACATGCAGCGCTTCCTGATGATTTGCCAAGTGACATTGTGGTATTACAGCAACCACTGAACCATATTTATAATGCTTCTTCCTCCACCATGGATTTGTTCCGGGTGTTGAACGGTTTGGATGCGGTATCCATGACGGGAACCAAGGCTGAGGACTGGTCCATACCGGAGATTGCGGAGCTGGTGAAATCGGAGGAGATTATCTATGCCGGCAAATATTCCAATCCGGATTATGAATACTTGATCGAGGATGGATGTACTCTGGCTATAGAAAATACCATGATTTACCACTCGCCGGAAGTGTTAGAGACCATGGAAAAAGTTGGAATTCCAACATTGGTGGAACGAAGCAGTTACGAGGAAGATCCGCTGGGACGCTTAGAATGGGTGAAGCTCTACGGTGTGCTTTTGGAAAAAAGAGAAGAAGCCGAGACCTATTTTAACCATGAGGTGGATCGCCTACAGAAGGTCCTGCCCAAGGAGAAGGCCGAGGATGGACCAAGCGTGGTGTATTTCTATCTGAATGCCAATGGTGGCGTGAACGTACGAAAGCCCGGGGATTACATCTCCAAGATGATTCGTATGGCCGGCGGAAGCTATGCATTCCCAACCTTAGCGGAGGATGGCGATAATTCCACCAGCATGACCATGCAGATGGAAGCCTTCTATGCCTATGCCAAGGATGCGGACGTATTGATTTATAACGGTTCCATTAACGGTGTTCCACAGTCCCTAGAGGAGCTTTTGGCCAACGAACCGTTGCTTCGGGATTTTCAGGCGGTTAAGAACCACAAGGTATACTGCGCCGATGGAGATATGTTCCAGCAGGTTAGCGGAACCTGTGATATGATTTTGGATTTTTATCATGTACTTCGAGATGAGGAAGATGCGGATGGCACACTTACCTACTTATACCAATTACAATAAAACAAGATATGCGGTGGTGTTTGTGCTGCTGGGGATTGCCCTGGTGGCACTGTGCCTGTTGAACCTGTTTGTGGGTAGCGTACGTGTGGATTTTCACACCGAGGCCGCACGTAGAATTCTTCTGGATATTCGCCTGCCAAGGCTACTTGCTGCGCTGATTTTGGGTGGAGCACTGTCTGTGGCAGGTTTTTTGTTGCAGACCTTTTTCAATAACCCGTTGGCAGGTCCCTTTGTGCTTGGAATCTCTTCCGGAGCGAAGCTTATGGTGGCAATGGTGATGATCTTAGCGCTGAATGCCGGAGTGATCTTAAATTCTTGGGGCATGATTGCGGCAGCTTTCCTAGGAGCCATGCTGTCCATGGGCTTTATTCTGTTGGTATCCGCACGTCGGACCTCTATGGGAATCCTCATTGTCTGCGGCATTATGGTGGGGTATTTTTGCTCTGCTATTACGGAGTTGTTTATTACCTTTGCCAAGGATACCAACATCGTCAATCTCCATCATTGGTCCCAGGGGTCTTTCGCAGGGATTTCCTGGAACAATGTGGTGGTAATGACGGTTGTGGTACTGCTTGGGTTAATCGCCTGCGTATTCTTGTGCAAGCCCATGGGAGCCTACCAGTTGGGGGAAGCCTATGCCAAGAACTTAGGCGTGGACGTACGTCGATTGCGCCGCTGGCTGATCTTAATATCTAGCTTATTGGCAGCCTGCGTAACGGCCTTTGCCGGACCGATTGCCTTCGTTGGAATTGCGGTACCCCAGTTGTTGAAGCGCATGTTAAAAACCCAGACACCGGGATGGATGATTCCGGCCTGTTTCTTGGGTGGCAGTGTGTTCTGTCTGGGGTCGGACTTACTGGCAAGAGTGTTGTTCGCACCGACGGAACTAAGTATCAGTGTGGTCACAAGTGTCCTTGGGGCACCGATTGTGATTTGGGTTATGATGAAGCGACAGAGGCCTTAAGATGAGTAAATTATTGGAAGTTGAGAACCTGGCAGCAGGTTATGGAAAAAAGAAAATCATCCGCGACGTCAGCTTCACTTTGGAAGCCGGAGAAATCCTGGCGGTGGTAGGCCCCAACGGTGTGGGAAAATCCACGTTACTTCGGACGGTAGCAGGATTCCTTCCGGCTATGGAAGGCCAGATTCGTATCGTGGGACAAGCGGTGGAGCAGATGCCGCGGGAAGAACATGCCAAGGTGTTATCTGTTGTAACTACAACAAGACCCCATTCGGATTGGCTCATGGTGCGGGATGTGGTGGCAGCAGGTCGTTATCCTTATACCGGTTCCCTTGGAATCTTGGGGGATGAAGACTGGGATATCGTGGATGAGGCCATGGAACGAATGGAGATTCGGGAACTGGCCACCTCTTATTTTGAAGAATTAAGTGACGGGCAGCGACAGCGGGTGCTGTTGGCCAAGTCCATCGCACAACAACCGAAGGTATTGGTACTGGATGAGCCTACGTCCTATCTGGATATTCGTTACCAGTTGGAATTTGTAGAGATGGCACTGGATTTGGCAAAAAAGCAGGGCATGGGGATTTTTCTATCCATCCATGAACTGGGCATAGCAAGACGTCTGGCTGACCGGGTGTTGTGCTTAAAAGACGGATTCCTGGATGCCTATGGAATCACGAATGATATATTAACGGACGAATACATTGAGCAGTTGTACGGAATCCCGAAGGGAGGGCTCTATGGCATTTGAGCATTACATTGCAAGTAATGGCAAAAACTTACGCATGGGGTATACCACCGGAACCTGCGCGGCTGCAGCGGCGGCAGGAGCGGCAGAAGGCCTCCTGACGGGACGGGTACCGGACTTCATTCATGTGGATACGCCGAAGGGACTTACCGTGGAAGTATCTCCGGTATCCATCAAGCAATCCCAGGATGCCTGTAGTGTGGGAATTACCAAGGATGCAGGGGATGACGCAGATGCAACGGCAGGTATGGAAATTGTAGCCACGGTGACGTATGCTAAGGATAAGGAATCTTTCCCCATTCGAGGGGGAGTTGGAATCGGACGGGTGACGAAGCCCGGATTGGACCAGCCGGTAGGGGAAGCGGCCATCAATCATGTCCCGCGGGAGATGATTCGTGCCCAGTTACAGCGGGTCTGTGAGGAGCAGGGATACACTGGGAACTTAGCGGTGGAAATCTCGGCACCCCAAGGAGAGGAGATTGCCAAGCGCACCTTCAATCCCCGCCTTGGAATTGAAGGCGGTATCTCTATTATCGGAACTTCCGGTATTGTGGAACCCATGAGCCAGAAGGCCTATGCGGATGCGGTTCGAATTGAGATTCGCCAGAAGGCTGCCGAAGGGTACAAGAAGTTGATTCTAACCCCCGGCAATTATGGATTGGCCTTCTTAGAGGAACGCGGATATCGGAAGGAGGAACGACCCATTGTGGTATGTTCCAACTTCATCGGAGATGCCTTGGAAGAAGCGGAAGTCTGTGGCATTACGGACATTCTGCTTGTTGGCCACATCGGAAAACTGGTGAAGCTGGCCGGTGGAATCTTCAACACCCATTCCCACGTGGCGGACGCCCGTGTGGAAATCTTCACCGCCAACGCAGCTTGTGCCGGAGCCACGCCTGCCACCTGCACTGCACTGATGGAGGCGGCCACCACCGATGCCTGCCTGGACATCCTCGATGCCGCCGGCCTCCTGGAACCCACCATGCAGCGCATCTACGCCGCCGCCACCGCACACCTTCGTGCCTTCGTACACGAAGCGGTCGCTACCGAACTCATCATGTTCTCCAATGTCCGCGGCCGGCTGTAGAGTGACGCCCTCGTTTTGAGCATCGCTTGTTTCAAGCGCACATGTATTTTTCCCGCGAGATCGTTTGCACTCTCGGTCTCACCGTAGCGGACACATACAAAGCTCTGCTACGCAGACCTTTTAGTGCCGACGGCTCGACAGACTCGCTACAGAAAAACACATGTACACTTGAAACGCGATGCTTCTGACGAGGGCTGGTAACCCGCCGGCCTACTGACACGAAGGCGTTGTTCTCTGTAGCGAGCCTCTTCGGACGTCAGTACTTGAAGGCTGCGAAGCAGGCTTCTTAGTATCTGCTACGTCCGAAGCAGGTAGCGAGAGCGACCTCGCGGGAGAACAATACCTTCGGGTCATAACAAGGCCGGCGGGGGGACAAGATACAAAGAAAGGAAGCGTGTATGGTACACTTTGTGGGCGCCGGGAGCGGTGCGACAGATTTGATAACGGTGAGGGGCAAGGGGCTTTTGGAGCAGGCTGACGTGGTGATCTATGCGGGAAGTCTGGTGAATCCGGCGCTGCTTGGCTTTTGCAGGGAAGATGCGAAGATTTACAATTCGGCTGAGATGCATCTGGATGAGGTGCTGGATGTGATGAAGGCGAATCGGGATGCGGAAGTGGTGCGCCTGCACACGGGAGATCCGAGTATTTACGGTGCTATCCGGGAGCAGATGGATGCCTTGGATGCACTGGGAATCGCTTATGATGTGACGCCGGGAGTGTCCAGCTTTTTTGCGGCAGCAGCCTCGGTGGGATGTGAGTATACCTTGCCGGGAATATCACAGACAGTGATTATTACCAGAATGGAGGGCAGGACTCCGGTTCCGGAAGGGCAGCAGCTGGCGAAGCTGGCAGTGCACGGGGCTTCCATGGTGATTTTTCTCTCCGCATCTATGACTGGGAAGGTGCAGGAAGCACTGTTGTCGGGAAGCTATGAGGAAGATACGCCGGCAGCCATCGTCTATAAGGCTAGTTGGCCGGAAGAGAAGATCTGCCGCTGCCGCCTGGCAGACCTGGATGCCACGGCAAAGAATGCCGGAATCTCCAAGACGGCCCTGATTCTGGTGGGAGATTTTCTGGGCGATACGCCAAACTATGAGAAGAGCAAGTTGTATGATGCAACTTTTACGACAGAATATCGCAAAGGGATATAGTCAAGAAAAAAGAGGTAGAACTATGAAAACAGCAATCGCATGCTTTAGTGATGCAGGAATGGAACTGGGAAAGCAGCTCAAATTGGGCGAAGTTACCCGCATTGGTGAAGAAACCGGTGTTACGCTGGATGAATGGACCAAGGAACACTTCGAGACCACAGAAGGCCTGATTTATATTGGGGCTTGCGGGATCGCGGTGCGGGCCATTGCTCCGTACTTAGTCAGCAAGACTACAGATCCGGCAGTGGTTGTGGTGGATGATATGGGAACCTTCGTGATTTCCCTGGTGAGTGGACATTTGGGCGGTGCCAATGATTTGGCATCCATGATTTCCACCCGTTGCGGTGCCGTGCCGGTGATTACCACAGCAACGGATCAGCGGGGCACCTTCGCCGTAGACCAGTGGGCGAAGCGAGAAGGCATCGGAATCGTGAATCCGGAGGCCATCAAAGAGATTTCCTCTTCCATCTTAGCCGGTAATGAAGTGGTGGTAAGCTCCGGCTCCTGCAAGTTGCATCTGGTTCCGAAGCAGTACGTGCTGGGCGTCGGTTGCAAGAAGGACACATCTCCGGAGGCGATGATCGAAGCCTACCAGGAATTTGCAAAGCGATATGCCTTGATTGATGCCAGCATCGGAACCATTGCTACCATTGATTTGAAGAAGGAAGAACTGGCCATTCGGGTCTTATCGAAGCGCTTAGGCGTTCCGGTGGTTACCTTCGGCGCAGAGGAATTGGCTGCAGTATCCGGGGATTTTACGGCATCCGAGTTCGTGGAGCAGATCACCGGCGTAGATAATGTGTGTGAGCGGGCAGCTGTGCGCATGGCCGGCGGAACGCTCATGGTAAAAAAGGAAAGCTACGAAGGAATTACCTTCGCATTGGCGCGCAATAAGCGATTGGAGCAGTGGAGCTGGGAATAATGGGATTGTTGTATGTGGTGGGCCTAGGCCCGGGAAAAATCGAAGGCATGACCCTAGAGGCCAAACAGGCATTGGATGCATCCTCTGTCATCTGTGGTTATACGGTCTATGTGGATCTCTTGCGGGAGACCTATCCCGATAAGGAATATTTGACGACACCTATGCGACAGGAAGTAGAGCGCTGCCACATGGCGTTGGAGGCTGCGGCGTCCGGTGCTACGGTTGCTATGGTCTGCAGTGGTGACGCCGGCATCTATGGCATGTCCGGCCTGATTTACGAATTGTCTTCCGATTATCCGGAAGTAGAAATCGTCGTTGTACCTGGAATTACTGCAGCCATTAGTGGAGCAGCGGTCCTTGGTGCGCCTCTAATGAACGACTTTTGTGTCATCTCTTTATCCGACTTAATGACTCCATGGGACGTGATTGAACAGCGCCTCCACGGCGCCGGAGCAGGCGACTTCCCAGTTGCCCTCTACAACCCTATGTCCCATAAGCGTGTGGACCACCTTGCCAAGGCCTGCGATATCCTGTTACAGTATCGCAGTCCGGATACCGTCTGCGGCTGGGTCAAAAACATCGGACGTGACCAGCAAGCGTCCACGCTTCTTACCCTTGCCGAACTTCGGGACGCAACCGTCGATATGTTCACTACCGTCTTCATCGGAAACTCCCAGACCCGTGCCATCAACAATCGCATGGTTACTGCCCGCGGCTATCAGAAGTAAGGGATGGTTCTTGCTTCGTATATATTTCTCGCGAGATCGCTCTCGCTACCTGCTTTGGACGTAGCAGATACTAAGAAGCCTGCTTCGCAGCCTTCAAGTACTGACGTCCAAAGAGGCTCGCTACAGAAATACATACGAATCAAGAACCTAGGCGTTACGAGGAAAATAGCCGCGGGTGTAACAAATGGCGAATATTATGTTGGAATTAGTAAGGAGGACAATGCAGGGGGCTATCCTGCATGGGACGTAGATATGAAGGTGCTGGTGTTTGGCGGAACAACAGAAGGACGTGAGATTGCGGACGCGCTGGCAGACCTGGGGTTCGAAGTGACGGTGTCCGTGGCGACGGAGTTGGGCCGGGAAGAATTGAAGGATATTGCGGATATTGAAGTTGTGGTAGGGCGGAAGAGCGCAGATGAAATTGCGGCCATGCTGTGGACCGGGGACTATAAGTATTGCGTGGACGCCACCCATCCGTATGCTACAGAAGTGACGGAGAATATCAAGGCGGC